>Ga0209712_10001007_pt1 | contig 24337 bp, 23 predicted proteins | sample ArcOceMetagenome_FD_187443 | JGI IMG/M metagenome (GOLD analysis project Ga0209712, IMG submission 187443) | Marine eukaryotic phytoplankton communities from Arctic Ocean - Arctic Ocean - Greenland ARC118M Metagenome (SPAdes) (version 2) | ecosystem: Environmental > Aquatic > Marine > Oceanic...
AAAGCAAACTCCAAAGAATCACCGATACGATCAAGCTTATTGTCTAAAAGCTCATGACCAAAGTCCCAACGGGTGCCATCTAAGGCCCATGGGTCACAATCTTGCTCGTAAATACCAATCACCAGGCCCTTGCCTTCTTGGCGCAAATAACTTTCCCCTGAAGGGTCCATTATATGAGGCAGCTCTTGATCACGGGTAAACACTTGGGGCAAATCATCGGTAATCAAATACTGATGTTCCATTGGGTGAAGAGGCAAAAACAAACCCACCATCTCACCCAATTCACGGGCCCATAGACCGCCCGCATTAACCACATGCTCAGCATGAATAATGCCGTTTTTGGTGGTCACATCCCAGCTGCCGTCGGGCCGTTGGTTAAGACCCGTTACAGGATTTCTTAAATATATTTCTGCACCTTGTATTTGTGCTGCTTTGGCATAGGCATGAGTGGTGCCAGATGGATCTAGATGACCGTCAAGAGGATCATATAAACCGCCTAAGATATCCTCTGTATTCACAATTGGGCTAAGTTTTTTGATTTCTTCTGGAGTAATAATTTGTGTGTCTAACCCCATATGTCGATGCATAGCTCTTGCCGCTTTGATAAAATCCATACGCTCTGGGCTATCAGCCAGTGTTATGCCACCCACATGATGCAAACCGCAGGTTAAACCACTAATAGCCTCAAGCTCTTTATAAAGATTAATTGTATACCCTTGTAATGCCGCCATATTGGGGTCTGAATTAAGCGTATGAAAGCCACCAGCAGCATGCCATGTAGAACCAGACGTTAGTTCCGAACGTTCTATAAGACACACATCGGGCCAGCCTAACTTGGTCAGGTGATACAGCACCGAACATCCAACCACACCACCACCAATTACTGCTACTTGAACATGAGTCTTCATAGTTTTGATTCCTTTTATTATGATCCAGGTGCTGCTCCACCTTCACGGCTACGTCGCTCTACAAAGTCTGTTAGTTCATCATCTATTGAGGTCTCTAGCTTAGGCTCTTCATAATCCTGCAACATCTGTTTCCAAATTTTGTTAGCCCGATGGGTCGCGTCCATTGCTCCTGCATCTCGCCAATTTTCAAAGTTAGACCAGTTGGACAATAACGGTGAGTAAAATGCATCTTCATAACGCGACATAGTGTGGGGAGAGGCAAAAAAGTGACTGCCAGGTCCCACGTCTGCAATCGCACCCACTGCTAGCGAATCGGTACTGGTATCCATGGGCTGCAAAAAGGCTTGCTGCATTTGAATCATTTCTGCATCTAAAATAACCTTTTCATAAGACGTGCATAACCCACCTTCAATCCAACCCAAGCCATGTAAAACATAATTCACTTGACCCAACATACATGCCCACAAAGACATCTGAGACTCATAGGTGGCTTGTGCATCAGGTGCGTTGGAGGCGTTGGCGTTTGAAGCACGTAAAGGAATGCCATATTTGCGTGCCAGTTGACCAGACACTATAGTGGCTTGGCTATACTCAGGTGTACCAAACGCCGGTGAGCCCGATTTCATATCTACATTAGAGGTAAAACTGCCATACATGGCAGGTGCTCCAGGATTCACGCACTGATGAAAGGCAAGGCCAGCTAAACATTCTGCATTTTGCTGCACTAAAGCGCCCGCCATGGTGATTGGTGCCATGGCGCCCGCAAGCGTAAAAGGAGTATAGATGACCGGCTGATTGTTTTCAGCCATAACAATGGCACCTTCCAATAACGCACCATCATAAATGAGTGGGGAATTTGAATTCACTACGGTATGAATCGATGGTTGTTGCAGCAGGGTAGCATGGTCAATGCCACGACTAATGCGCACAATATCAATCACATCCTGCATGCGCTGTCGGCCTAAGGCATAACCACCTACCGGTTTAGTAGTCAACCGGGCCATGGCTGCACCAGCAATAATGTGACGAGTATTCACATTAACGTCGCAGGGTTCTACTGGGAAACCTGCCTGTAATTGAACGCTGTTCAGGCTTTCTCCTAGACGTAACAAATTACAGAAGTCATCATAATTACCCGCAATTCTACCCCTGTCTAAGTCAGATACGTTGGGCGTGCTGGCTACCATGGCAAAGGCCATTGAATTCCCTCCCATCGCAATATGCCGATCTGGACGGCGCCCATGTAAAACAAATTCCCTAGGAGTGGTGGCAATGGTCTGCATAACCCAATCAGGATCAAACCTAACCCGCTGTCCATCGGGGTGCACCATAGCACCAGCGCAACGTAAAATATCTACAGCTTGGGGCGACTGAAAGTCCATGCCGGTGTCGCATAGCAGTTTTAGTGATGCCTGATGAATGTCTTCTAATTGACTTTCATTGATCAACTGCATGGGTGCGTAAGGGTTACGCATTTGCCGCGATGGTGCTTGACGAGCACCACCACTAGGCCTGGTTGATTTGTTGCGATTAGCCCGAGAACGCCTCATTTACACACCCATAAGCTTGCCTTAAAAAGCCATCATAGGGTATTGTTTGACTTGTGAATAATTAATATTTTAGTGACTAACCATGAAATTTTTTTATATATGCTGCGCTTACAACTAAGCCACTATCGGGTGGTTCAGGCTGTGCGTATTCATGGCACCGTATCAGCTGCAGCCCAGGCCCTAGGCCTAACTCAGCCCGCACTCAGCCACCAAATAGCAGAAGCAGAACGCCGTTTAAGCACTAAATTATTTGCCCGCATAGGGAGGCGCTTAAGGTTAACCTCTGCAGGAGAACTGTTCGCCACTAGCGCTGACACCATCCTCATGGAGGCTGGTTTAGCTGAGTCTACCCTTATGGGCAAAACAGGTGCAGCACCGGGAGAAGTTATTCGCATTGGCACTTTTGCTTACAATAGCTACCGCTGGCTGCCATTGTTTTTAAAACAACTCCAGCATCAGTGGCCGAATTTATATTTTGAATTTATCACTGACACTAGCAAAGTACCTATGCGCAGCTTATTAGATGGCGATGTAGATATCGCCATTAGCGCAGGCAGCATTAACGCTAGCCGTGCCACTGTATACCCATTGTTTGAAGATCAATTGTTGGCTATATGTGCACTTGACTGCCCAACACCAAGCTGTGGTTATATGCTTGCTAAAGACTTTTTGGCTGATCCATTCATTACTTATTCCACTATTTATGAAACTGGGTTTGAAGAAGAGCTATTATGGCGCCCAGCCGGTCGAAGGCCACTTAATTATTTACGGGCAGGCAATACAGAAGCCGTGATAGAAATGGTGAAAGCAGGCTTTGGTCGTTCTATTTTAAGCCGCTGGGCAGTGCAGCCCTCTTTAGAAAATGAAGAGTTACTCGCCTTGCCTGTCACCAAGCAAGGCATGCCTGTTTATTGGAGTGCATTAGTTCGAAAAAGCCATCAGCATGCCGAATTACTTCATGCCGTGTCTGAACAGTTACAAAGCTGGTGCCAGCTCAATTTTAATGGCTCAGGCTATAAATAGAGGCCCACACAAAAGGCCACTCTACGTGGCTAATTGCTTTTCAATGGCAGTAGACAAAGCCACCTTACCTTCAGAACTGTAGCCTTGGCTGCGGCTTTCGATAAGTGGTATCTCGTAAAGGTAGTTAACCATCATGCCTTCTGATTGCTTCAGCCCATTATCAGACGTGTCTGCCATCCAGTTTAAGCGTTCTATTTTAGCGCCATTGCTGAGGTGAAAGTGAGCCACAGGGTCTCGTGCATAATGTTCATTGCGCTTCTGTTTTTGTTCGCCAAGATAATGGGCGGCCATTTTTTGAAGGTGTTCTGGTGACCTTAAGGATGACCCATCATCCAACAAAGCCAACTCTTGTTCAGATTCGATGCTGTCTAACCAACGGCAAAAACCCGGAATAGGTGACAGGGTTGCAAACTGGGTTAACTGGGGGAACTCTTGTTGTAGTTTTTTAACCACTTGCTTGATTAGAAAATTACCAAAACTAATTCCAGAGAGCCCCTTTTGTGCGTTGGAAATAGAATAAAATATAGCGGTGTCGGCGAGGCTTATATCTTCTAATGGCGCAGCTTCGTCAAGCAATTCTTGCACATTACCAGCCATACCCTTAACCAGAGCAACTTCAACAAAGATGAGTGGCTCTTCTGGCATATTAGGATGAAAAAAAGCAAAACAGCGACGGTCAGAATCGAGACGATTTTTAAGATCATTCCAACTTTGGATTGCATGCACTGCCTCATAGGCAATTAATTTTTCTAGTAATTCAGCACTGGAACGCCAGTTTATTTCTTCCATTTGTAACAAGCCAACATCAAACCAGGCACTCAACAGGCGCTTCAAATCCGCCTCTAAGGGCGCAAGTTTGGGGTGTTCTTTGCGCAACCGCAATAACTCAGCGCGCATATCCACAAGAAATTTAATACCCTGAGGGAGCTCATTAAACTGAGTCAACAGCTTCATCCTTGGTGGCTCTAAGGCGCTACGAAGGTCTGCTTCTAGGTGTGTCCGTTCACTTGAATTTGCAGCTAACCAAGACTCTATAACCTGAGTCAAACGTACCTCATCAACCGCATAGTTATCAGCCATCAGTGTAAGAAAACGAACACGTCCTTCGTCATTGAGATCTAAAAAGCGCCTGCCAAGTTCTGCGGCTCGCATTCTTGCGGCTACCTCTCCACCGTTATCTTTAAGGCAGGCATCCATCCACGTTAGCAGCACCTTTTCATCGGCTGCATTCAAGTTAGGATCAAGAGATAGCTTTTTCAAAAGATCATGTTGTGGCGAAACATCACGCCAAAACGGCACCCACCGACGGATGGTTTTTTGAAATAGTTGATTCGCTAGTTGCTGCATGTTAACCGGTCTCCAAAGGTGTGCCAAAAGTCGTCTTGCCGGCCAGTAGCACAAATTGTGTGGCAATACCTTACCACTATTGTGCCCCCTCATAACTGCTTGACTTATGGGTCGAGGATAACCATGACTACTTGCTTGTTTGAGATTAAGAGGCAGGCCAGTCCACTGTACCAAAAGGGACTTAAATGCTCAGAGCAGCAACCACTTGGTGTAAGTCATCAATCTCTAAATCGGGTGATCTAGACAATGGTTCTGGTGGTTGTGAAAAACGATTAACCCAAGCAACATTAAAACCAAAGTTAACTGCACCTGCAACGTCCCAAGCATTACTTGAGTGAAACAATACTTGGTCTTTCGTCACTCCAAAAGCATCAAGAGCTAGCTGATATACTCTGGGATCAGGTTTATATATGGCTAGGTCATCAACAGAAATCACCTGATCAATTAAATCTGTTAATCCAGCATACCTCACTGCAGCCTGCAGCATATTGGGTGATCCATTCGATAGAATTGCCGTTGCAATGCCAGCGCCTCGTAGCTGCCTGAGGGTCGCAATAACCTCAGGATAACTTGATAGTTGGTTGTAAGCTAACAGCAAACGTTGCTCTAGCGCAGCATCACTTATTGCATGGGTTTGAAGGGCGTAATGTAGCGCTTCAGCAGTCACTTGTGAAAAGTCCACATACCGGCCCATTAGGCTGCGTAACCAGGTGTATTCCAGCTGCTTTTGACGCCACAACATAGAAATGGCCTGTGCCTGAGGGCCCAATGAGTGCACATGCTGTCTTACAGCTGAGTGCACATCAAACAAGGTGCCATAGGCATCAAATACACATAAAGAAACTTCTTTGAACTCAGGCTTCATAGCGGCAATTCCTTAGTAAAAGCGTAAAACAAATAGACAATAATAGCTTACTCTAATCTGAACCAATTAACTGGTGTAACACCCCCGTTTAAGAAATAGCCTCAGCACAATAACCAGCCGATAGCCTTGAGTTAAAAAATGCATTTGTTTTAGCTATGTAAAGCGGCTATGGTTAGCGTTCTTCTATATAAACACCAACACGACCATGGCCTTAACGCCTTAACCAACCTTCCTGCCAGAACCGTGTAATCCCACCATAGGACCTACCCCTCATGAGTGAAAACAGTTACGAAAAAGGCCGACTAAACTTACCTTTTGTTGGCTTTTGCACCTTTGCCAAAAGCCCCATTGCCGAAGATTGGGACAACATTAAAGCAGACGTAGCCTTTATGGGTGCACCTTATGATTGTGGCACCCAGTGGCGCTCTGGTGCCCGTATGGGTCCTCGCTCTATTAGAGAAGCCTCAACACTATTTTCGTTTGGCCATGGCGGCGCATATTCTTACGAAGACGATACCATGTACTTGCAAGGCGTGAGCATTGTTGACATGGGCGACGCAGACATGATCCATACCAATACCGAACAAAGCCACGCCAACATTGAGTACGCAGTGCGAAAGGCCCTAGCTGCGGGAGTGTTACCCGTAGTCGCTGGTGGTGATCACTCTATCAATGCCCCATGTATTCAGGCCTTTGATGACCAGGGCCCTATTCATATCATCCAAATTGACGCTCACCTAGATTTTGTCGATGAACGTCACGGCGTACGATTTGGCCATGGTAATCCAATTAGGCGGGCCTCTGAAAAGGGCTACGTTACAGGAATGACTCAACTAGGCATCCGTAACGTTTCATCATCCAACCGCGAAGATCATAAGAAAGCAGAAAGTGTAGGTTCTACTATTTTGTCTGTGCGTGATGTGCGAAGGCTTGGCCCAGAAGGCGTATTGGCACTGATTCCAGACGGCGTGAATTACTACATTACCATTGATATAGACGGATTTGATCCCTCAATCGCCCCAGGCACTGGCACACCAAGCCATGGGGGCTTTACTTACTATGAGGTTATGGAAGTATTACAGGGTGTGGCTAATAAAGGTGACGTTGTCGGTATCGATCTTTGTGAAGTAGCACCAGATTATGATTTATCTAGCACCACCAGCATTTTAGCTGCACAGGTTTTACTTAATTTAATAGGCTATGTGTTTCACGGCCGTGAAACCCGTAAAAAAGCAGAAATGGCTCAACTGTAGCCAACAGTATAGCTTAGCTAATGACCAAGGAATAAAGCTTCAATTTAGTGCCTCGCTAATAGTTAGCATGTCACTGCATTGAAGCAATCTATTAATAGCGTTGTACTTTATTGGACTCGTGCGTGGCCTAAGCTAGGTAATATCACTCCCCCTTTAAGTTATTATCTAAGGCAGTTTCTGCACTACACATTGACTATGATAAGGTTACATTATTTGGCTATTACGCTTCATAAAATTGATCTCTAACTGCACGGCCTTTTTGAATGGTGAAGAGCCCGCATACAAACATCCAAAATGACCTCCATCAACCACGTGGAATTCTTTTGGAGCGTTAATTGCATTAAACACAGTTTTTTGTACTTCTGGATTACAATGTATCATCTCATCATTGAGCCCCACCAGCATCATAGTAGGAACCTTTATAAACGCAGCAGTGATGTGTGGCACAAGGGGAACCGGGGTGTTAGGGGTGACCTTACTCACTAAATTTTGCCAATGACTACCAAAACGACCCCCATGAGTAATGAACCAAGAAAAGGCTTGTATGGGTTTGAGTAGAGAAGGTGCATTTAATTGATCTGCTGAAACAACAGGAAGAGGCCCAATTACCTCGGCTTCAAATTCACTCAAATCGCCCACTTCAAACATAGTCTTCAGCTCGTCAAAGTCTGCCTTTAAGGTAGAGGATTGGATGTTGACTACGCCTGTTGCAGGAATATGAGCAACGATACCAGCAAGACCTTCAATAAAGGCCCCAACAACGAGCACTAACATGGCCGCATAGCTATCGCCCCATAAGAAAATCTGCCCGTTATGTAGCTCTTTTAAATTTTGAGTGTGTAAAAATGCATCCTTGAAGCCCCTTGCCTGAATCCAAGGGTTGATCACTTGTCGCTCTACACCATCACTATCTCCAAAACCTGCATGATCATACAAAATGACATTTAATCCAGCACCTTGAAACTGAGAAGCATAGTCTTCCAGCCCCATTGATATTGTTGCCGTGGTACCGTGAGCCATGATGACACAAGGTGCTGTTGCCCCGTCTTGTGCTGCATACCATCGACCACGCAATATATTTAGACCGGAGGTAAACTCTATGAGGGTATAGTCTAATGGCATCGTTATTTTCTACCTTAAATTATTGGAAAAAATGCTAATTGTGACCAATCAAGGTTATCACTTCTTGGTTACAGTTTGCTTTGGCACACATTAGTTTCTTAATCTAAGTGGCCAGAAAAAGAATAGAACAGCCTTTCATCAAATGGCCCACTTAGGCAAACAACAAACCACTTTATCACCTTTATTTAGCGCTCACAAAGGTAAACTTAGCTGCCCTTATTTACCCCAATATATTGAACTGAGTCACCAATTAGTGGATCATCCACTGAGTTAGGAGACATGCAATTGGCTAAAATATCAAACGCCCAGCAGCTTGCTTTGGAATTACCTGGGCGAAATGGATTCCCATTAAAGAGTGAACCTTAATTGAAAATATTATTTGCAGGATGTGGTGACATTGCTCAGCGAGTGCCACCTAAAATGAACAGTGCACATGAGTTTTTTGGTTTAAAACGTCAATCAACCCTACTTGCTAATGGTATCAATCCCCTGGTAGGAGACCTCACTGATGTGGCTTGTTTAGACCGCATTTTTACAGAGGGTTTTGATGTGGTGGTTGCCACACTCACACCAGACAGGATGACCAAAGAGGGTTACCAAAAGGCCTATGTTAACTCTTCTGCAGCCCTAGCTTTAGCAATTAACAACGCAGTTTATAAGCCTAAATTGGTTATTTGGGTTTCTAGCACTAGCGTCTATGGGCAGAACTTAGGGGCTTGGGTAGATGAAGATTCCCCAGCCAGCTCAACAGCTTTTTCTGGACAGGCGCTGCGTCAAGCAGAAGAAAACATATTAGCCCTGCCATGTGCCACAGTAGTGGTAAGGTTTTCTGGCATATACGGCCCTGGCCGCACTCGTATGCTAGATCAGGTACTCGCGGGAGTAGGGTGTGCAGACCAACCTGAACAATGGGGTAATCGAATTCATAGTGAGGATTGTGCCGGTGTTATTGGGCATTTGATTAGTCAAAATGAGCAGCAGATACCGTTATTAGAACTGTATGTGGCGACAGATTGCGAACCAGTAACACAATATGAATTGCGCGGCTGGCTGGCTGAAAAGCTGAGTGTGAGCTTAGTGGAACATCAGGCAAGTGCGCGCTCAGCTAGGCGCTGCAGTAACAAAAAGCTGTTGGATTCTGGCTATAATTTCATATTCCCAAGCTACCGCGAAGGCTATTCAGCTTTAATCAAAGAGCTAACATTATAGGTGGGCCAATCAGGCTCACTTGAGTAAATCAGGATATTTTTTATGGTATATTCGGCGCAGTGCTATAAAGTGTCTCTCACCTTCTATTTTGCTCCACTTGATGATTTGTCGCCCATACTCATTAGCCACAACCTCTGGAATGATATTGAGCTCTTGGCCGGTATTCATCGCTTTTAACTGAACTTCACACGCACGGTCTAAAAAATACAGGTCATCAAAAGCATCCCACAAATAGGGCCTAGAAACGAGAACACCATGGTTGGCGCACATCAGCACATCCTTAGTTTTTAAACTGTCCACAATAGTGCCCCCGATCGCTGGGTCACCAGGATCGCCATACACCCCTAGATAGGCAATCCGCTGTACGAAGCGAAGTGCATGTTGGCTAGACATAGTAACAGTCTGATCCTTTAGCAATGTAAGTGCGGTGATGTTTGGTTGATGTGAGTGGAGAATAGCCCTAGCACGGGGAACATCACGATGAATTGCACCATGAATATTTAAGTTGCTAGGCTCAACTTCGCCAACACCTGAGATAATACTGCCAGCAAAATCGGCTATTAAAAAGTCTGAACTTTTAGCTTCAGACCAATGCAAACCGTATGGCAGGGCCAGAAAATGCTCACTACTACCGGGCAACATTGCGGTTAGATGATTTACAACACCTTCATTCCAATTATGTTCCGCCATATAGCGGTGAATAAGGGCTAAATCAAACCGCAACTGATTTTCAGCTGATAACTCATCGAACATATTCATAATACCCATCATTTCTATGCGCTAGCTAGGCTAAGATATTACTTGGGATCGTATTAAAGATCAAAAGTAGGTAACGTTACTAGGTGCTCATACTGGCACTTTAAAGACTCATAATGATGATCTGAAGACTATCATTAACCCCTTTTTTACACTAATTTTGCTACTAGTGACCTTATAAAAAATAAATAGTTTAAACCTAAAAAGAGGTCGATATGCTGTCGACATACTCTTGCATTTTTTCTTCTGACTCACTCCCAAATAATATATCGCAAGCCTCTTTTAGCCCTTTAGCATTGAGCAAATCATCTTGCCGCACTACTAGAGATATTTTGGACCGGCGCCGCAGAAAGTCTTCAAGCTTGGTTATCATTTCGTGCTTTGCTGCATACTCAATTTCACAAACAGTATATTCAGCGTGTTCTATCAACAGATCTGCCTGGCTTTTATCGTCCTTTATTTTGCTAAGCAGCTCGAATGCATTAGAGCCATAGCGTCGCCAAAATCGCTCTGACAAAGGTTCAGCTGATTTTTCTCCCGTCATCTGATCAAGATTTATGGTGTGGGCTTCAGCAAAAAACTGGTCTTTTATGGTATTGCTAGGCTCACCATACCAAGTGATATCTGGCTCTTTAAGTTCAATATTGAACGTCTCTACAATCTCAGAAACCTCATCGCCCACGTTGATGCAATCAGTTAACTTACCACCAAAAATACTGATATATTTTTGTTTCTTATTAATGTCGATCGCGTGTTTACGAGATAGCTTAACCCAATCAGCTGTGCCGCCACTATCGCCTTCAATAGCCAGAGGACGCACTCCACACCGTTCAGCAATAATATCAGCTTTGGTTAATGGCTTGGGCAAGTTAAGTAATTGATTAACGTTATCTAAAATAAAATCACGGTCTTCATCAGTCACGTCACTAAGCGGTGAATCCACTTGGGTATCGGTAGTGCCGATGCACGTTTTGCACCCCATAGGAATGACAAAAAATAAACGCCCGTCACTAGCGAAAAAAGCCAATACTTTTTGGTTGGCGCTAATTTGGTCAACAATTAAGTGAACCCCTTTGGAGAATACATGGTGATGCTCGGTTGATTGTTCAGTGGTTTCATTATATTTATCAACAAAAGGGCCTGCCGCATTAATTAAGACTTTTGCCTTTATGGGGAAAGCTTCTCCCGTCATTTCATCTTGCGCTGCTATCGTCCAATGATCGCCAACATAGTCTGCCGCTTGAGAAGACACATAGTTAGCAGCAATGCAGCCATTATCAAGGCTAGAGCGAATAAAGTTAAATACAAAGCGGGAATCATTATCAAAAAGGTAAGCGTCAGAATACTCAAACCCTCCTTTGGCATTGCTGATATTAATAACTGGCTCGACAGCCGTTATTTTTTTTGGCGTTAAATATTGTGGATGTTTGGTGTAGAAGCGACCAAATAACCAGTACACAATAGTACCTAGATAAACAAACAGGGGTGGGAAGCGAAAGCCTTTTTGAATGCAGGTTAAAAAGCGAATTTCTTTAACGGTAGAAGGGTAGCTCTGCATTAATAAGTTACGGCTTTTACACAGTTTATTCACTAATCGATATTCATGACTTTCTAAATACTTAACACCTCCCCAAGCAAGGTTTGACGAATTAGAGCTAGTAAAGCCAGCAAAATCACCTTTATCGATGAGGGCCACTTTTGCTCCTTTTGCAGATAATGCCGCCGCCGCAACAGCACCATTAATGCCACCACCGATAATAGCCACATCGAATGTTTGGTTTTTAAGTTGTTCAATATTTTTTTTACGCAGTAACATTAGCAAAATCCATTGTGTTAATATCAGCACTTACAACAAACACGTCATAAGTTTTATGCTTAAAGCTCATTAATTGTGGTGCCGCCAAAGACAAGTTGTGGCGGTACTGAAACGTCTGCAGCTCCCGCAGAGCGCAACCTAGTGCGCAACTGACCGGCCTCGTTAGTTGGCTTGGGGAGTTTTCGATTTGAACTGCCACTATTGGTGCTCAGCAACCAAGTATTTTATTTCACCTGTTTGATGGTGCGGTAAAGAGCGATGTTTATGTGGTGATATCCCAGCGATCGATGTACTCAAAATTTGCAACATGTCACCATGGGAAACTAACAAAATTACTTCGCCCTGATACTGCCGCTCCAACCTATCAATCACATTAAGGCCCCTTTGGGCAACGTCTTTGGGGCGTTCTACACCATCATCAGAATGCTTATCCACTTCATCCCGCTGCCAGATATTGTCATAGTGCTCAGCAGACATGCCTTCCCAGTTCCCAAAAAAGCGTTCTCGAAGACCCACCTCTTGCTCAGGTTGTGGCAGATTCAAGGTGTTGGCAACTAGTTGCGCTGTTTGTAGGGTTCTTAAAAAATCAGAACAAACTATATGAGTTATGGCCTCTCCTGTAAATCCTCTTACTGAGGCAATAACCTGTTTTGAGCCTCGGCCTGTAAGCCCGAACCGTTCACAACCTATTTTAGGATCACTGACAATTACGCCACTTACATTCGCGTCACTTTCGCCATGTCGCATTAATAAATAACTATTTCTAAAACGTGCTTCATTCATTAAAGGTTTCAAAAATGTATCTCAAGAGTAATGGGTTGATGGTCAGATAAGTCAGTGGTGCTATCTACGCTAACATTAACTGGGTATGTGATGAGCTCATTGCTAAGCCAGAAATAATCACGACAATGGCCACCCTGTGTCCACTGAACTTTGTCGAAGATGCCACAGGTTGCAGGCTGTATCTGAACTGGACTAGAGTGCTTCCAGGTATCGATCCAGCCATGGTTTATTTGGTACTGGTAATGAGTGCTTTTTGGGTCAAAATTAAAGTCGCCACATAAAATACGGGCTGATGCCAAGTAACCTTCTTGAAAACACCCGGGGCCGTGCGCTTTAGGGTATTTAAGGTGCGCTAAACGATCTAGCTCTATCGCCTGAAGGTGCTCAAGCTGCAGTTGTGCTTCATTGCCATCATGATATGCAAGGTGAGTATTAATAATGCTCAACGGGCCCATCTTTGAATTAATACAAGCTTCAATTGCAACCCTAGGCATTTGCCATTTTCCTAATGCAGCAGGTTGTGGGAGCTGGTGAACCTTAAAGTCTAACAGGGGATCCTTAACCAGGGTTAAATTACCAAACTCCTGACGATCCTTTGGATTACTAGTGGCACTAGGCCAACTATAACCAGAGCCCCAAAGGGCTATATGGTTTGGAAAATATTGCTGCGCCAGCTGGCACTGGTCGGGTTGCTCCTGCGTACAGTATGCTGTCATGTGACGCGCGACTTCCTGTAAGCAAATAATATCGAAGTTGCCTAACGACTTAATATAGTCCAGGGTGCGCGAAAAGTCAGACCCGCTATTAACGGATTTCCCATATTGAACATTCCAAGACAAGATGCGCATTTACTTAATACCTGCATGCATAAACGACTGAATAAATCGTCGTTGGAAAATTAAGAATAAGATCAGCAACGGACCGATAGCGATCAACGTACCTGCAGAAATAACTGACCAGTCCACACCCGACTCAGGTGCACCAAATATTGCCATACCAACGGTTAAAGGTCGGCTTGCCTCAGTATTGGTAACCACAAGGGGCCATAGAAAGTTATTCCAATGATAGCTCACAGAGACCAAGCTAAAGGCCAAGTAAGTGGGGAACGCTAAGGGCACAAATACTTTCCAGATAATGCCAAGGCCGGATAAGCCTTCAACTCGAGCGGCATCTTCAAGCTCCTGCGGCACAGTTTTAAAGGTTTGACGCAATAGGAAGATGCCAAAAGCACTTGCCAGATAAGGCAGGCCAACCCCTAAATAGGTATCTATTAAATCAAGCCCAGCCAATGTGCGGTAGTTTTCCACAATGAGCACTTCAGGCATTACCATTAGCTGTGTAAGCACAAGAGCAAAAGCAAACCCACGCCCAGCAAATTTTTCTCTCGCCAGCGCATACCCTGCAAGTGTGCAAAGAAATAGCTGTGAAGCCAGAATTAAGCTTGTGATAACAATGGTGTTTAACATGTAACGGAAAAAAGGTGCCTGATCCCAAGCTGACTCGAAGTTCTCTAGGGTCAATGGTGCAGTCAACGAGAATTTGGTAGCAAATTCAGGCGGATGAAAAGCAGCCCAAAACGCATACAGCAGTGGTAATACCCAAAGTATGCCTAGCAGGTAGGCTGATACTTTAGAAAAAGTTTGGAACCAAGAAGACATAACTTTTACCGATAGTGAATTTTACGATCAAGAAGCAGCATCTGCACCAAAGCAATGACTGCCAAAGTTGCTAACATAACCACAGTGAGCGTTGCCGCGTAGTAGCTGTCGAGAAAGCTAAACGCTGTTTCATAGATGTAATACAAAAGTAGGTTACTTTCATTGTTAGGCCCACCCTTGGTTAAGATGAACAAATGATCAACCAGCTTAAATGCATTTAATATGGCATTAATTAAAACAAACAGTGTAGTGGGCATAAGCAATGGGAAGGTTATCTTCCTAAATATTCTCCATGCACTAGCACCCTCTAGTTTCGCTGCAGCATAAAGCTCAGGGCTTAGTGTCTGAAGAGCAGCGAGGTAAAAAATCATAAAAAATCCAGCCTCTTTCCAGACGGTCATTACCATCAAGCTAGATAGTGCAAGGTCTGGATCTCCAAGCCAATTAGGGCCCTCAATTCCAACCAGTGCAAGTAACTGATTAAACAGTCCAATTTGGGGGCTATAAAAAAATAACCAGATATTCGCTACAGTGATCATAGGTAATATGGTGGGTGTAAAGAAAGCTAGCCGCAGTAAACTGGTGCCACGAATCTTACTATTTACCCAAAGCGCCATCATAATGGCCAGAGCTATGGATGTGGGAACAGTTCCCACTGCATACCAGAAATTATTTTCAAAGACTTTCCAGAATACAGGATCTTCTAACAATAGCTGGTAGTTTTCGAAACCAACAAACTGACTAGGAGCCACATCTGATCTGGCCCAAGTAAAACTACGCCATATAGACTTAAGTGTAGGCCAATGAGTAAACGCTATTAAAAAAGATAGCGCCGGCAACAGCAGCAGCCAAGCTTTCAAGTTAAATCGGTTGAGCATATTTTGTATTAGCCAGTTTAATAATTAGAGGATTAAATTGGGGCCGATACTACCGGCCCCAATGGATTCCTACTTATAGCGCCGTAAGATTCTTTCAGCTTGCTTTTGAGCGTCTGTTAACGCTTCTTCCGCTGAAGACTGTCCAGTTAACGCTGCCTGAATCGCATCATCAAGATACTTTCGAACGCGTCCTGCTTCGTGAGTAGACAGTTCCGCTGTAGCGTGAGTGAGCTGGTCGCGTGCTACTGCAGCCGGTGGGAAGGTTTTAAGATAGGCTTTAAGCGTTTCTGTTTCGTAAGCGCTTGGACCAACACCCATATAGCCAGTTGATTTAGACCAATGAGCTGCTTGCTCAGCAGAAGTCATAAACTTCACAAATTTCAGCGCAGCTTTCTTTTCTTCAGCTGATGATTTCTCGAAGATATAAAAATTACCGCCTCCAGTAGGTGAGCCTAGCTCCTTATTACCTGGTAATTTGGCCACACCAAAGTCAAAACTAGCCTTGTTTTTTACCGTAGTTAAGTTGCCTGTTGAGTGCCACATAATGGCGGTTTTTTGATCAAGAAAGTTTTGACGTAACGTGCCCCATTCAATCATACCTTTAGGCATAATAGCGTGCTTATTACCCAGATCCTGCCAATACTCTAAAGCCTCAACAACACCAGGTTTGTCAAAGTATGTTTCTGTACCTTCCTGATTCATTAACACTTCACTATTTTGCTTAGTAAGTGCACCAAACATCCAGTATGGGTAGCCAGTTGATGGGATCATTGCACCCCATTGGTCAACCGTTCCATTAGCGCTTTTTTTAGTTAACTTTTTACCCATACTGACAAACTCTTCCCAGCTTGTGGGTGGCATCTCGGGATCTAAACCAGCAGCACGGAACATATCCTTGTTATAGTACATAACGATAGTAGAGCGCTGAAATGGTACGCCCCATGTTTTGCCGTCAGCTTTACCATTTTCCATTAAAGCTGGGTAAAAACTATTCAACCATTGTCGCTCTTCATCGGTGCTCACAACATCATCAAAAGCAACAATAGCTTCAAGGTTGCGAAGTTCATGAATGTCGATAGAGAACATAACTGACAATTGTGCTGGAGAGCCACTTTGTAAGGCCGCTAATGCCTTCACACGAGCATCGTTGTAGTTACCAGCATAAATGGCATTAACATTAATGTCAGGGTTTTCCGCTTCAAACTTGTCTACCATTCCATCAACAATTTTAGTCAATGAACCACCTACCGCTACTGGGTAGTACATGGTTAAATCGGTAGCGGCGTTAGCAACAGTACTCAATCCAAGGATTGAAGCCACGCCAACAGTCGTCAGGTATTTAGATAGTATTTTCATCGGTCATATTCCTCACTTTATTTGTTATTACTTTATAACTTACTTCAACTTTAAAAACTTCTTATGTTAGATCCAAAATGTATGTTCGTTTTCGGGTGCCCAACGAACAGCTAATCGCTGCTGGGGTGCAAACATAGCGTGTCCCGGGTAGCGAATTTTTATTAACTTTTGGTCTTCTCCCATTGCACTAACATCGGCAAGCACGATTGTATCGGCACCGTGGTAGTCACAACTAACAACACTAGCTGGCATACCGTGTTCAGAAATTTCAATATGCTCAGGTCGGATGCCCCGGCAGTCCTCACCAGACCCAATAATATTCATTGGCGGGCTGCCAATGAATTGAGCTGTGAAAATTGTCTTGGGCTTGCTGTATAACGCTTCAGGCACGTCTACTTGTTCAACTTTGCCGTCATTCATTAAAACGATTCTGTCTGCCATGCTCATAGCCTCTACCTGATCGTGTGTAACATAGATAACCGACATACCAAGGCGCTGTTGTAATGCTCTAATTTCGGTACGCATTTCGTTTCGAAGTTTGGCATCAAGGTTTGATAAAGGCTCATCCATTAGGCATAACTTAGCCTGTGCGACTATGGCTCTAGCTAAAGCAACACGCTGGCACTGCCCACCAGACAGCTGACCTGGCTTTTTTTGTAGGTGATCACCAAGGCCTACTAGTTCAACAACTGAGTCTAGACGCTTTTTTTGTTCGTTTTTGGGTACCTTTCGTGCCTGAAGACCAAACAAAATATTTTCTTCAACTTTTAGGTGGGGAAACAGCGCATAGGATTGAAAAACCATAGCGAGTTTGCGATCCCCTGGAGAAAGCTGGGTAATATCCCGCCCATCTAAATGGATGCTGCCTTCGTCTGGAACTTCTAACCCCGCAATCATTTTTAAAGACGTTGACTTACCGCAACCAGAAGGGCCAAGTAAAGCAACGAATTCGCCTTCGTTGACTGTAAAGCTCAATTGGTCGACAACCTTTAAATCACCATAACTGCGTGATATTCCATCAACTTTTAACATGGCAAAACTTCCGAGGTGGATCCAACTTCAATAATTTCAGAGTCAAACCCCATGCAAGTCTGCCGATAAGGTTCTGATAAGAAATCCATCACTAAAATGTCAATGTCGTTTAGCGTTCCCGTAACTACTGGTGCATAGCGATTGATCTTACTGTGGTCTGCGACTAGTATTCGCCTCTCGCTGTTTTCCATAATCACTCTAGAAACACTAGACTCTTCCGGAGAGAAGTCCAAAAGCTGGCCCTTTGAGCTTAAGCCTCCCACACCAAATACACCGTACTGAATATTAAACTTACTTAAAAAAGCAGTTGTTTCTGGCCCCATTGTGTCCTGATCACCAGGCCGCACTAAACCACCTGCTAGGTAAGTTTGTATTTTAGAACTGTTACTTAGCGTTAGTGCAACGTTAATATTGTTAGTGACGACCGTTAAACCGGGGTGGTCGAGCAAGGCCAGTGCGACGTGCTGAGGCGTGGTACCAATACCAAGAAAAACAGTACTGTCCTCCGGCAATAGCGTTGCAACCTTACGGGCAATATTTTGCTTTGCTAAGAGGTTCATGACCGTGCGGTTACTAAAGGAGATATTGTGATTATTACCAGGCAAGCTAATACCACCGTGCACCCGTCGCACGTGTCCAAGCTCACTTAGTTCGTTAAGGTCTTTCCTAATAGTTTGAACAGAAACATTAAACAAAGATGTGATTTCTAAACTAGAAAGTACTCCGTTTGTATCATGGAGCTTGTCTATAATGCGCTGCTGTCGAGGAGATAAAGTCATAATACTTGGTGAACTCGATATATAGATTAGTCTAGCTTTTTGTTTCGTTAGAACTACTATACTCTTCGTATTAACATTTTGTATATAAAATAACTATACATTCGAAATATTACAGGAATATTACAGTTTAAAAAAATTGCACCTTTGTGAAAATATTTTTGTAATAGCCTATGTGCCGCCTGTTTTGGTTTGTGTAGTTTGAGAAGGGCTATTAGCAGCTGCAGCAATACAACCTCCCCTCACATTATTGTGTAGAGCCACAAGTAGCATGCAGAAAGTTCATCTGTTAAGTTTGAACACGATGTAGCCTACCCAGGGATTCACTACCTTTATCGGCAATGTGGCACAAAGGGGTTAGGCGAATAACAACTTAAAGTGGGACCTAGTGGTTCCAACTTGCAATACACAGGTCGTGATGAATGATCATTAATTGGCTGCCACCCTCAATAGCGCAGGTATCTACAGCAACATAAACCCATCGTAAGCCAGCTTGCACCCAGTAACAAACAGAAAGAAGTTAAAAATTTGGTAGAATTTTTGCGGTGATACTCGCAGATGTAAGTAATAGCCTAAGCTCACACCAATTGGGGCTAAGGGCAGCAGAATAAGGGAGGTTAATAAGTTTTCACTTTCTAATTGCCCCAGCCAAAAATAGGGTACTAATTTTACATAGTTGACCACCCCAAAGAAAACAGCACATGTGCCCATGAATACTGTTGGGTGTAACTTTTGGGGTATCAGATAAAAGTTTATTGGCGGGCCCCCTGCGTGAATGCCAAAACTGGTAAACCCAGCGATAGTAGACCAAAACACACCTTTGATCCGGTTAGGTTTTTGTTTGACCGACACGTTAGATTTTAACCAAAAATTTAGCGCAAATGCTAAAGCCAAAAAACCGATGATCAGCCGCACGTGGGCATCGTTTAAATAGCTGAAGGTTAAGGTTCCTAGTAGCACTCCAGCAAAAGCTGCGGGCAACATAATAGCCAAATTATGTAAGTCCCACTTGCCCCAAAATTTGCGAATAGCAAACCAATCCATTACGCACAAGATAGGCAGCAAAATACCAGCGGCCTTTGCAGGGCTCACAGCCATGGCCATTAATGGCACAGCAACAACACCAATTGCATTGCCAAAGCCGCCCTTTGCTAAGCCAAAAATAAGCACCGCAGGCACTGCAAAAAAATAAAAGAGTGGGTCATTAATCATTAACTTGTATGCGTCCCAGAGGTACATCAGATTAAATTACTGCTTAGGTTACAAGCACTATAGGAGCTATGCACGAAAAACTCAGAAGCAAATCAACGAGTGGGGGCTTCGCGCCACATCAAATTAAAACTAAGTTGCCTATTAACTATATTGGTGCACTTACTGTCACATTAAATAACAATGCTTCACAATTTTTGGTGCAGTTTAGGCAAATGTTTCTATTTAGCAGTAAAGCCTCCATCTAAAAATAGCGTTTGCCCAGTAACGTAGTCGCTAGCCGAGGAGCAAAAGAACAATATTGGGCCATACAGATCATGCTCTTCGCCATTACGGCCAATGCAGGTTTGCTGCGCATTCCGATTAGATCTTACTGGGTCTGCAAAAACAGACTCAGTGAGTTCAGTAGGGAAAAACCCTGGGGCCAAAGCGTTTACATTAACACCTTGGGCCGACCATGCTTCTGCCATGGCTCTAGTCAATTGCTCAACTCCACCTTTAGACGCGCCATAGGCAAGGCCACTAGGAAAGGCTCTGCGAGATTGCAAAGAGGCAAAGTTAATAACACGCCCCCAGCCTTTGCGGTGCATTGCTGGAACCAAACCTTGGGCCAAGAAAAATGGTGCCATTAAATTGATGTTCATCGTAATGTCCCAGCCAGCTGCTGTGACATCACTTGCTGCTTCACGAGTATTAATACCTGCTGCGTTAATTAATATGTCTGGCGACCCAAAATGACTTTCAATTTGAGAGATGATTTTTGGCATCAAAGACCTGTCAGACAAATCAGTTGCAACAAAAGCAGTATCACCTTGGGTTGACTCAGCCCAGGCACTTAATTCTAGCTCTCTTCTGGCCACACCTACTACCTTTGCTCCATTTTCAGAGAGAAAGGTAGCTATGGAACGACCAATGCCACCACTGGCGCCAGTAACACATATCACTTTACCGGCAACATTAAACATTGTAGGTTCCACATCAACTCCTATGATTCAATTATTTCCACTCAAATCAAACTTTTCATTTAAGTAGCGCACCTGTTTATGCATGCATCATTACTTTAAAAATTTCACTAATTCATCAGGCGATGAGCAGCCTAATTGGTTCATCACCTGCTCCAACTCACTATAAAGGATGTCAATGCAGTGATTAGCGCCTTGCTTACCAAACGCACCCACACCATACATATACGGCCTACCGGAAAACACCATGTTGGCCCCTAAAGCTAAGTATCTAGCAATATCAACGCCTGATTCAACCCCGCTATCTACAAACACTTCAAGCTTATCACCAACGCTATCTACTATTTCCTGCATCATCTCCACTGGAGAACATGCTACATCTAGTTGCCTTCCCCCGTGATTGGACACAATAATGGCATCAACGTTGATGGCGGCACAGTGTTTTGCATCTGCTACATTAAGAACACCCTTAACGATTAATTTGCCTGGCCATTGCTGCCGTAACTGCTCCAACATAGACAAATTAACAGGCTCTTTTAAAGTGCTGCGAATATAATTAGCCACATCCTCAAGGTTAGATAGCTTACTCATGTAGGGTTGCATGCTGGCAAATTGAGGCATGCCATTCAACCCAGTTGCCATTGCCCAGGAGGGCCTAGACACAGTTTGGTAGATGCTCTTGAGAGTGATTTTAGGAGGGACTGATAAACCATTCTTAATATCGTTTGGCCTTCTTCCAGCAACAGGGACATCAATTGTGACAACTAAATTATTACACCCTACTTGCTGTGCCCTTTGCATAAGATCAAGTCTGATTTCCTGATCTTTAGGTGGGTAAAGTTGAAACCAAAGGTTATTGCCTGCACACGCAGCTGCATCCTCTATAGAGGTGCTTGCTAGGGTACTTAGTATATAAGGAATATTGGCTTTCTTTGCCGCAGCAGCATGATACTCAGCAGCTTTGGGCCAAATTAGTCCGCTTAACCCCAGTGGGGCAATGCCAAATGGCGCATCATATTCAGCCCCTAAAGCCGTTGTTTTTAGACTAGCAGCTTGAGTTCTAGAAAGATAAGAAGGTTGTAAGAAAACATGATCTAAAGCGTCTCTGTTATGCGCAATAGCTCTATCATTATTACAACCTCCAACTAGGTACTCATAGGCAAACTTAGGAATGCGGTTTTTCGTACGCAACTTAAGATCTGCAATGCTGGCAGCCTTGCTGTTTAATTTGCTAACCATAAAACCTTCAGCATGGCGTTCATGCTTCTACTGCCTGCATGAACCGGTGACGAATAACCACAGGATCTAAGGTAATGACGGGCACTGGTATGTTGCCAGAAATACATTTACAAATAATAATCGTCATTTTTTTGCTAGCGATGGCTTTTTCAACAACGCTTACTGCTTCATCAGCCTGACATTCAATAACATTCTCACAACCACATGCACTGGCCACCGCAGCCAAGGAGGTCTTTTTACCAGCATACGTCGGTTGATCGCCGGTTGATCCATAACTTCCATTATCTATAATGAGTAGAATAAAGTTATCTCGTACATTATTCGCAATAGTGGGCAGCGTGCCTAGGTTAGTCAAAACAGATCCGTCACCATCAATGGCAACCACTGTTTTGTCCTGCGCCAAAGCTAAACCAAGCCCAATGGATGAGGACAGGCCCATCGTACCTAACATATAAAAATTGCTAGGCTGGTCTCCAAACAAATGCATCTCCTGGCTTGGTAGGCCGATGTTACAAACGACTAATTGGCCGGAAAGAACTGGCACCAAGTTTTTAATAATCTCAGAACGTATCATATTACTCTCCCTTCCAAAATGAGGCGTCAGTCAAAATGGCAACAGGCTTGTTGCACATAAAAGTATATTTCAATATCTCATCCAATTCATGCACGTCATCAGGGTTATGGAAATGATATGTTGGAATACCCAGCTGGGCCAGCAAAGCTTTAGTGTGCACAGCCATTTCAACCTGACAAGCCACGGGCTCACCTAGTTCGCCACGAAAGCTAATTAACATAGGTAAGGGCAAGCGATAAAACTGAGTTAATGTCACCAGTGTATTGATGGTTACACCAATGGCTGTGTTTTGCATAATAATAGCGGACCTTTTACCACCCATGAACGCACCTGCACATATGCCCATGCCTTCGTCTTCTTTGTTGGCTGGGATATGCGTCATGCTGTCGCGTGTTTCTAGCTCAGCTATTACACCACTCAGCTGTTTACAGGGCACCGTGGTAATTAATTCAATTTTGTTCTTTTCAAATGCATCTATAACGATTTTGTCTAACAACATGCTCACCTCCAAAGTTTTTTTCAGGTGAGAATGATCAGGTATAGTAAAAGTTAATTCAATCTATATTTATTTGACTATTAGTAAATTTTTTATTTACCATGTATTCTAAAAGCAACTTACCCTATTAAAATCGGTTTATTATGTCCATCAAACAATTAAGGTCACTTTTAGCTTTTCAAGAGAATGGCAGCTTTTCTGCTGCTGCCGATGAGCTATGCATCACCAAAGCTGCTGTAGGCCAACAAATGAAATTGTTAGAGGAGTCACTGAAAACGCCATTATTTGATCGAAATGGTTATAGGCCTAGCCTTAACGCAGTGGGTATATCCTTTGTAAAAGAAGCTCAAAAAGTACTAGATAACTATGACAAATTATTTAATAGTCTTGGTGAAGACGACGATTTTTCTGGCACTATTACCGTAGGGTCAGTGCCCTCTGCTATATTAGCACTGGTGCCGTTATCGGTTAAAAGTATGATGAAGGAAGTTACCAATACAAAAATCCGTATTGTTCCGGGCATGTCTACAGACTTATATGACCATGTGCGCAACGGTTCCATAGACGTAGTAATATTAAGCCAACCACAAAGAATAGAGCCAGGCCTTCAATGGGAGGTTCTTGTAAAAGAGCCCCTTGTACTTTTGACCTCTAGTAGCTTTAAAGGAACCGATCCGATCAAAATTTTACAAAGCCAACCTTATATTAGATTGGCACAGCGAACCTCTGTTGGCTTATTGGCAGATCAGTGGCTAACAAAAAATAAAATAGTAGTTAAGGAGACTATGATTATGGACTCTATGGAAACATTAGGCTGCATGGTGGCGCATGGTCTTGGTGTGTCGGTAGCTCCTAACCTGTGTAAACCTGACCCTATTTTTTCTAACCTGAGAAAAATTGCTCTTTCAAACAGTAGTGATGCACGCATTTTAGGCATGCTAACGAGAAAAGATAACCCTAAGTATAAGGTGATCATGAAGTTGAAGCAGCACCTCAATAGTACCATTAAGGCAGCGCCAGCTTTGCCTTAATAAGGATTTTTATTAAATTATATAGGGGTTCTATATAAGCAACCCAGCATTACCCGAATAAAACCGCCATCTACCCATGCTTACCTAGCCAAGTAATGTAAAGCTATGTAAGTAACGTAAATCTATGCAATGAGCATTGTTGGCCTAAGTAATCACTGATAGGTTATCTAGGAAGTTGTCATTGACTTCCTTTTGGCCACGGGACCCTAGCGGGTCTCGTTGGTCTATTTTTTAGTTAAATTCAAGACACTTAACATTTTAGTTCGCCAAAAATATCCCAACAATATTCGTGGTTGGCGCTATAATCAATTACCCTCAAGTATTTGCAGCCTTAGCAAAGAAATCAGGAGCACCAAAGCTCATGGTGAACTCTAGCCTTCTTTTGTTGATTGCCCTAGCAACTGCGCCAAAAAAATATTTCAGTGCGTGTGAGTATTGCTTGGTACAAAAGGCATTGAAGCCGCCTGCACTGCCATTGAGGCATTACACATTTT
>Ga0209712_10001008_pt1 | contig 24305 bp, 16 predicted proteins | sample ArcOceMetagenome_FD_187443 | JGI IMG/M metagenome (GOLD analysis project Ga0209712, IMG submission 187443) | Marine eukaryotic phytoplankton communities from Arctic Ocean - Arctic Ocean - Greenland ARC118M Metagenome (SPAdes) (version 2) | ecosystem: Environmental > Aquatic > Marine > Oceanic...
GGAATTAGCAAAAAAAAGAAAAAGAAAGCTATTCATAAAAAAGTGCAAGAAGTTGCAAGCAAAAAAAAAGAAAATAGGAAAAAGGAAGAAGAAGAAGAAGAAGAAGAAGAAGAAGAAGAAGAAGAAAGGATTAAAACTCAAAATGGATTGGAAGAATGGGAGACATCAGATATAGATAGTGTTTCTAATGAAAGCCGCATTAAATACTACAAAGAGCTTCCGTTCAATGGGTATATAAATTACCGAGATAAAAAAGGCAATATTTATAATAAAACATTATTTAAAGAAGGAATTAAAACTATGCCGATTGGTTTTTCACAAAATTTTTATAAGAATGGTCAACTGAAATCTGAACAAAATATTAAAGATGGCGAAAAACATGGAGTGCAGAAAATATGGTCTAACAATGGTCAGATTAGCGTTGAATATAATTATAAAGGTGGCAAACAACATGGAGTACAAAAAGACTGGTATCCTAATGGACAACTAAAGAACATTTACAATATGACATATGGAGAACAAAGTGGTATTGAAAAATGGTTTAAAGAGAGTGGCGAGTTAGAAATTGAGTGCAATCATGACTATTAAAAATAATACATCTATAAATTAAAAAAGATAAGGCTTAATGCGGCTTTAATGATTACAACAGATAAATTGCATAAAGAAGATAAGGTAAGTTCTAATTAAATATAAATTTATAGCAGTACATGAGTAAATTTTAACTTTAAAGAATAAATACTTCGCCTAACACCGTATAAAATTAATTGCTAGTGCAAGCGTGCATAAGAAAATTAAAATATACAATCATTTATAAAACAAGCGAAAAGCTTTTATTATCCAAAAACATAGACATGCTAACGGGAGACTTATACCAAATATAAGGAGTTAGCGATAATTGACCCAAATATGAAAATAGTAAAACGAACTCTTAAATTCATTGTTATAATTATTGGGGTTTTAATAATATATATTGCGATAATGCTTTTAGTAGACATACAAAGTACTAACTACTTAAAAGTTGAAAATTATAAATCTGCGGATAATAATTCCTTTCTTATTACCAATATCAATATAATTCCAATGAATCAAGACACTCTTTTGATTAACAAAATGGTGTACATAAAAAATGGAATAATTCAAAAAATTGCAGACAGTATCGAAATTGATGGAGTTGAAATTCTTGATGCAAAAAACAAGTATCTAACACCTGGTCTTATCGATATGCATGTTCATGTATGGGATAGATATGAACTTGGGTTATATCTATCTAATGGAATTACAGCAGTTCGCAATTTATGGGGTATGCCAATGCACTTAAGACTTAAAGAAGATGTGAACAATGACAAGATTATTTCGCCCATGTTTTTTACCGCAGGACCTAAACTAACAGGCCCTGAATTCATTGGTAATGATAATTTACAATTAACAAGCCCCAAAGAAGCGAAAGAAAAAGTGATTTCATATAAAGATAGAGGATTCGATTTTGTTAAAACCTATTATGGCTTAACGGAAGATATATTCGACGCTGTCATTCAACAAGCAACAATCTCTGATATAGATATTGTTGCACATCCTTCACAAAAAGTACCTTACTCTTATCATTTTAATCCACAAATAAAATCAATAGAACATGCTGAGGAGATTATTCAACAACCTTTAAATTATAATTTATCAGATACATTAAGATTAAAGCAGGTATTTAATGAATTCGAAAAATCAAAACACAGTTCTTTTAGCCCCACTTTAACTGTTTATAATAACATTTATCAAATGCTTATTGATGATAAAATATTAGCCTCAGAGAAACTTCAATTTATGAATCCGCTTATTAAAAAAGTGGATAGTAAAACTCAATTTGAAAGATGGTATGACACTAAATTAAGAGACTCTTCTATTCTTAAAACCATAAAAGATCAGCACAATTTTCATCTAAAAATCGTTAAAAAATTTCATGAAGCTGGTACAACTATTATTTGTGGAACCGATGCTGGAATTGGAATAACTGTGCCTGGGTTCTCAATTCATCAAGAACTTGCATTCTACAAAGAAGCTGGGATTTCCAATTATGAAATACTTAAAATAGCCACTTTAAATGCGTCAAAAACTCACTCAATTATGAATAATATGGGAACTATTGAAGTTGGCAAAGTTGCAAACTTAATACTAATAGATAATAATCCTTTAATAGACCTGTCTGCATTGCAAAATCCTTCAACTGTTTTTATAAAAGGTAGAAAACTGAATAGGAGTTCCCTTGATCATTTTGAAAAACAGGCAAGGAATAGAAAAAACTTAATAGCATCTGCAGTTAGATACATAGAAAACTTGATGTTTGAAAAATAAACTATCGCTAACAAAGTGTATAATTAATTGCTAAATCTTTTGAATTATGAGATTACTACCAATTTCTTTCAACTCTGAATTTTATTAATAAATCTGTTATATTCTTGAAGTCACTCATTTGTTATTTTAATAAATTAATGTTCGGTAAGTCTAAAATAACACTTTTTAAAAATATTCCTTGATATTATTTTTATTTATAACTTTTTACATTTCTTTGACTACCTGGTTTTAAAAAGTATTTATAGTACTTTTTGTATGCTTTATATAATTCTTTATAACAAAAAAATGCACTAAAAGCCTTAGCAATTAATTTGCACACTACAAACAGCATTCTTTTACCCGAATAGAAAGAAAAAAAAAGTTTCTTTTAAGGAGATTACCTCTCTTCATTTATGTAAATTTTAAAAAAGCTACTTTTAAACGACATTTTATATGTGCGAGATTACTTTTTTTTTAAAAGTTACCTTACTAATTCTATAAAGTAAAGCCAATTTTTTAAAAAGGCACTTTACTCTTTGTCGCAAAAAAAGGCTACAAATTAATGTAGCTTTCTATTTGATATTAAATTGTAGCATTTCGATTGCATAAACACAGCAAAAAGCTAGCCTTAAAAACGAAGAAGTCCTTAGATTACAAATGCTACCTAAAAGAAGTATTTCTCTAGAGTTTAACTTTTAACAAACTTCTTTCTTACCTCTTTTACCCCCTCTTTAAAACGCATAATATATACGCCTTTTGGCAGCGATGTTACATCTACTTTTATAGCAGTAATTGCAGACAGTACTTCTTTACCTAATACATTGTAAATAATAATATGTACTGGTTTTTGGTTTTTAGTTATAAATAAAAAATCGCTTGTAGGGTTTGGGTACAAGGTAACTAAGGAGTTTTCTATATCTTCAACACTTGCAGTGGCACAATTACTACCAGCATCACTAACCGTCCAGCCATAGGTATCTATTATACTTTGTCTGGCTGTCTCGCCATTGCAATAATGGACACCCAAAGCAACAAGATTTACATTTTGTTGTAACGTTAATTGTGCCCAACCGATTAAAGTTGCATCATAATTATACATCGACATGTTTGAGTCTGAAAATATACCAATCATATCCATAACGCTACTCACATCCCAAGCACTCAAGTCTTGATTAAAAAAAGTTGCACCAGAAAACATTATTGCCATATCCTTCACCTTACTTACATCCCAATCAGAAAGATCTTGATTAAAAGCAATTGCCTCATAAAACATCGCAGACATATCTGTCACATTACGCACATCCCAACCACTAAGATCTTGGTTAAAAGAAGAGGCCTCTAGAAACATCGCTGTCATATCCGTCACATTTCGCACATCCCAGACACTAATGTCTTGGTTAAAAGAAGTGGCTTCCAAAAACATCGCTACCATATCAGTTACATTGCTTACATCCCACTCACTAATGTCTGCATTAAACTCATTTCGCTCATAAAATGACGAAATCATTGTAGTCACAGCACTCACATCCCAGTCTGGCATGGCACCATATTCGCTATTGGCACATAGCCCATCTATTGAGTTGGTTGTTAAACAGGTGTTAATTGCCATATCAAAATTAGCATCTGTAATGGGTGTTTGTGCATACACAAGCGACGTAAACGTAAAAAGTAAGTAAAATAATTTTTTCATAGTTTCTTTTTTTAAAAAGTTCAAAAGTAATTACTAGGGTGCACCTATTATATGATATAAGTCATTGATTGGGTTTGTAATAATCATTATTTTATTCGAAAATAAGGCATTGCCTGTTCAAATGTAAGTAGCATTAGCAGCATACATGAGCGGTAAACCGCAAGCATATAAGCGGATTTCTGCAAATAAGATACTGCAGAAAAGTGTATGATACCGCTACAAAAAAGACAAAGATTCATTTACACTCTGCTTGCAAAATATTGTTTGTTTTAGATAAAACTAAGGGCACTTTTTAAAAAAAGCCTTACTTTTTATCCTAAGAAAAGCGCAATAAGAAACCCCAATAGCAAAAGCTATTGGTTTTTTTTTCAAAACAAATCGTTTAGGCCCTTTTCGCAATGCTAAATTCTACCGTATTTAAATTTAAAAAATTTTTCCTTCTTTTATCAGGTCTAAATTTAATTCGTACGTTCTTTACATTATTATTAGATACCTTCTTTTGCGGGGTTAAAGTGAAAGTTATCATCAAAACCCACAAAGTTATTAACTCAAAGATCTTATTTCTATGCTTTCACAAAAACACCTACCTTAGATACAATTAAAGAACTCGTAGCCTGAAACACACATATTCTAAATACAAGTTACTTATACTATTGATGATATTCGTTTTATTGCTCATCTGTGCAGAGCTAGCAGTGGGTGTTTTCGGAACTCCTTTTGCAGGGCGTTAACCAAACACAATCTACGATTAGATACACTAAAAATAACCGACCTAACAACAAAATAGGTGTCATAAAATACGTGTAATCAGATTTTTAAGACGATATTACATGTGGTAGCAGCATAACTGTATTCTCCTCATAAAAAATAATTAAAATAACGAACCACTGCAATGATTTCGTTCATCTCTTTAGATAAACTAAATGATGTAGTTCTAAAAAATCTTTGAAATGAAAATAAAAAAAGTACTGGTTGCCAATAGAGGTGAAATTGCCATTAGAATATTTAGAGCTTGTGCAGAAATAAAGGTAAAAACAATTGGTGTATACACATTTGAAGACCGGTACTCGCTGCATAGATACAAAGCAGATGAATCTTACCAAATAGGCGAAAACAAAGAGCCGCTTAAGCCCTATTTAAATAGTGATGAAATTATTAGAGTGGCTTTAGAAAATAATGCGGATGCCATTCATCCTGGATATGGGTTTTTATCTGAAAATGCAAGTTTTGCCCAAAAGTGTAAAGAAAATGGCATCATTTTTATTGGACCAAAAGTAGCTGTTTTAAAATCTTTGGGCGATAAAATTACGGCCAAAAAAGTAGCCGTAGACAACAACATACCCGTCATTAGAAGCAACAAAAAACCGCTTACCGATATCAAAACAGCTTTAAGTGAAGCAAAAATAATTGGCTATCCTGTAATGTTAAAAGCGGCTTCTGGTGGCGGCGGAAGAGGAATGCGAGTAATTAGAAAAGCAGCGGAATTAACAAATGCTTTTAACGAAAGTAAACGAGAAGCTTTAAATGCTTTTGGAGATGATACTGTTTTTTTAGAAAAATTTGTAGAAAACCCTAAGCATATCGAAATACAGATTGTCGCTGACAATTACGGCAATATGGTGCATTTATTTGAACGAGATTGCTCTGTGCAACGCCGGTATCAAAAGGTAATTGAATTTGCACCCTCTTTTGGTTTAAAACAAGAAACAAAAAAGGCCTTGTATGCCTATGCAATTCGTATTTGTAAAGCCGTAAATTATAATAATATTGGAACCGTAGAATTTCTTGTTGATGATGATGGGGCGATCTATTTTATAGAAGTAAACCCCCGTATTCAAGTAGAACATACCGTTACAGAAGTTGTAACCAATATCGATTTGGTAAAAACACAACTGTTTATTGCCGGGGGGTACAAACTTGCAGATCAACAAATAAAAATAAAAAATCAAGAAGCCATCAAAGTAACTGGGTACGCATTACAATGCCGTATTACTACAGAAGATCCTCAAAATGATTTTAAACCCGATTATGGCGAAATCACCACCTATAGAAGTGCTTCTGGTTTTGGAATTCGCCTAGATGCAGGAAGTGTATATCAAGGAGCCATTATCTCTCCTTTTTTTGATTCTATGCTGGTTAAAATTACCGCCAATAGCAGAACCCTCGATGGTGCGTGTCGCAAAATTAGACGGGCAATCGCAGAGTTTAGAATACGAGGAGTAAAAACAAACATGCCTTTTTTAGATAACATCTTGCAGCATGACACCTTTAGAAAAGGAGAAGTTACCGTAAATTTCATCAAAAAAAATCCGAATTTATTTATATTTAAAGCACCCAGAAATAGGGCTACAAAATTGGTAACCTACCTCGGAGATGTAATTGTAAATGGAAATGCTGATGTAAAAAAAAGAGATCCATCTAAAACTTTTGTACTGCCGACTATTCCTAAATTTGATGCTATTGCCCAACACACAAAAGGCACCAAAGACCTCTTAACGGCCTTAGGTCCAGATAAATTTTCTACGTGGCTAAAAGAGGAAAAGAAAATTCATTTTACAGACACCACCATGCGCGATGCACATCAAAGTTTATTGGCCACCAGAATGCGAACCTATGACATGTTAAAAGTGGCAGAAGGCTATGCAAAAAACAACCCTAATATTTTTAGTATGGAGGTTTGGGGAGGCGCAACCTTTGATGTTTGTATGCGTTTTTTACAAGAAAATCCTTGGGAAAGATTGCAATCACTGCGCAAGGCAATGCCAAATGTATTACTACAAATGTTGATTCGAGGTTCTAACGGTGTTGGATACACTGCCTACTCCGATAATTTAATTGAAAAATTTGTAGAAAAATCTTGGGAAAATGGTGTAGATATTTTTAGGATTTTCGATTCCCTAAACTGGATGAAATCTATTGCACCTTGTATTGAACATGTGCGAACTAAAACAGATGGGCTGGCAGAAGGTTCTATTTGCTATACGGGCGATATTTTAAATCCTAAAAACAGCAAATACAATCTAAAATATTACACAACATTAGCAAAAGATATCGAAAATGCAGGGGCACATATTTTAGCCATAAAAGATATGGCTGGCTTGCTAAAACCTTATGCAGCTTACGAATTGATAACGGCATTGAAACAAGAAATTAACATACCTATTCATTTACATACCCACGATACCTCGTCTATACAGTCTGCAACCTATTTAAAAGCCATTGAAGCAGGTGTCGATGTCGTAGATGTCGCACTCGGCGGTTTGTCTGGATTAACATCACAACCTAATTTTAATTCAGTAGTAGAAATGATGAAATTTAATGACCGAGAAAGTGACCTAAATATCGCTTCTTTAAATGAATATTCTAATTATTGGGAAACAGTAAGAACGTATTATTATCCTTTTGAATCGGGCTTAAAATCAGGTTCGGGTGCCGTTTATAAACATGAAATCCCCGGAGGGCAATACTCAAATTTAAAACCACAAGCCCAAGCTTTAGGCTTAGAAGATCGCTTTCACGAAATTACCAAAATGTATGGAGATGTAAACCTTCTTTTTGGAGATATTGTAAAAGTAACTCCAAGCTCTAAAGTCGTCGGAGACATGGCACAATACTTAGTTAGCAACAACTTAACCGTTAGAGATGTATTAGAACGTGGAGACACTATTTCGTTTCCGAAATCGGTAGTAAGTTTCTTTCGAGGAGATTTAGGACAGCCTGTTGGTGGTTTTCCAAAAGAACTTCAGAAATTAATTTTGAAAGGCGAAAAACCATATACCGATAGACCCAATACACATATTAAACCGATAGATTTTGAAGAAGAGTATGCCACTTTTAGGAAAATTTTTGAGGAAAACTTAGGCAGAACAATCAACTTTACAGATTTCTTATCCTATAAATTATATCCAAAAGTATTTTTAGATGCCTATAACAAACATTTAAAATATGATAATTTAATAAATCTACCTACCAAAAATTTCTTCTATGGCATGGAAAGAGGAGAAGAAATTATTATTGAATTAGAAAAAGGAAAAACATTGTTGATTACCTTAGAATCTGTTGGAAAACCAAATAAGGATGGCTTGGTTACTGTTTATTTTAAAGTAAATGGTCAAGGTAGAACTGTGCAAGTAAAAGACGCAGCGATTAAAGTTGATAAAGTAGAACACCTAAAAGTAGATAAAAACAATGCCAAAGAAATCGGTGCTCCTTTGCAGGGAATGTTGTCTACTATTTTAGTGAAAAAAGGAGAAAAGGTCGCTAAAAACCAACCTCTTTTTATCATTGAAGCTATGAAAATGGAAACGACTATTACCGCTATAGAGGCTACAATTGTAAAAAAAATAACTTTAAAAGCTGGCGTAATGGTTAATTCTGATGATTTAATTTTAACGGTAGATTGATCACATAGGTACTTGTAGATGACTACTCGTTTTTACTTGTTTCTCCCTTTTTCATTTGGGTACAAAGTAGGCAACGCGTCACTTTGCACAAATGCTTTTGTATCAATATCGATGGCGGTAACTTTTCCTTTAAAAGCAGCACCGGTATCTATGTTCCAAACATTAGCAGCATGCATCGGTTCAAAAACATCATAATTAGTCGTCGGTGTATGGCCAATATAAATTTCTTTGTAATGTGAGAACCTTTTAGGATACCTGGGCATGTGTTTTTCTAAGTTGGGTTGCATCGCCAAAGCCAATTCCCATAAAGTTCTATCAGTACAAAGTGTCTGTGGTATCGCTTCTTTTTCTACCCCATGTAAAGAGGTAAAACCAGCATGTAAAAACAACCTGCTTTCAGCATCCAAATGATACATTTTCATTTGGCTAAAAAACAACAAATGAGCTTCTTTTTTAGCAACAGTAAAGGCTTCATAACTGTCTATGGTTTCTTTCCCTCCATGCAGGTACCAACCGGCATCAACATGGTCGTTTTTTAACCAATCTTCGCACAAGACATCATGATTTCCTTTGATAAAAATACATTGAGATTTTTCTGACAATTCCATTAAAAATTCCACTACCTGGGCAGCTTCACTCCAACCATCTACATAATCACCCATAAAAACAAGAGTATCATCCTCTTTCAATGCTAGTTTATTTAAAACCTGAAGTAAGGCTTTTAGACCTCCGTGTATATCGCCGATTGCAAAAGTGCTCATATTATTTTTTTTTTGCAAAACTACTGTTTTCTATAAAAACAAGAGGAAAGTGTATCTTAATTTTAGATTAAAAATACGGTGCAATGCCAAAAACTAAACCTACTTTGGTTTTTTTTTGAGTATTGTTGATCCTAAATCTATAATCTATTTTATAAATAGTTGACCATTATAGTCGCTATAACCCAAATTTTTGTAAAATCTAATAACTATATTTTTTGATAAACAATCGGTAAAGCGTAAGTAACAATCTTGGTGTTTTTGCGAATTTAAACAAAAATAAAACTTCCATATTATAAAAGTTTTAAGGCGACCAAACCCCATTTAGTCCCGTATTTAGCCCCACTTTGACGTAACTACTTGATTATCAAGGTTAATTGTAGAGAGGAAGGGATTCGAACCCTCGATACGTTGCCGTATACACACTTTCCAGGCGTGCGCCTTCGACCACTCGGCCACCTCTCTTTTTATACTGAACGAAGTTCAGCATACTTTAAATTATAAATAAAGTTCTATTAAACCTTCTGGTGTTTCTACTTGAATCGTATTGTTTTCTCTGTCTACTTTTTTAATGAAAGCATCCACCATAGGAATAAAAATTTCTTTTCCATCTCTATCAATTTCAAAAAGTGGTTGTGCAGCTTTATCATTTATATGAACAATTTGCCCCACTTCTCCGAAGTTAACATCCACAACCGTAAAACCAATTACTTCATGAAAATAAAACTTGTTGCCCGATAATTTTGGCAACATCGTAGAAGGTAAATAAATTCCGCATTTTAAAATAGAATCTGCTTCTTCATCAGAATATACATCTTCAAACTGAACACGTAATTGATTCCCTTTATGTAGTGAACTTTTTTCAATAAAAAATGGAACCAGATTACTGCCGAATTCGACATAAACTGATTCCATTTCTGTATACAACTCAGGCTCGTCTGTATCTAATTTGATAACAACTTCACCCTTAAAACTATATTTTGTAACGATTTTGCCTAAATAAAAACAATCTTCTTTACGCATCCTCGTATAAATTTATAATTTATTCTGCTGCCTTTGCTGCTGCTTCATCAATTGTTTCAGGAGCCGCTTCAACAGCTTCTTCAACTACAACTTCAGCAACCTCTTCAACAACTGGCTTAGCTGCTTCAATTCTTGCTTCGTTAACTGCTTTTTCTGCTGCCAATGCTGTTGCTTTCGCTTCAGATTGTACTTTAGATAGACCAGCTTCCTTATCAGAAACTTTCGCTGCTTTTTCCTCCATCCAAGCTGCAAATTTCGCATCTGCTTGCTCTTGTGTTAAAGCACCTTTTCTAATACCACCAACTAAATGGTTTTTTAACATTGCACCTTTGTAAGATAAAATGTTTTTTGCGGTATCAGTTGGTTGTGCACCATTTTGTAACCACTCTACAGCTTTATCAATATTTAAATCAATAATTGCAGGGTTTACATTCGGATTATAAGTACCTATTTTTTCTAAGTATTTACCATCTCTTTTTGCACGAGCATCAGCGGCAACAATCCAATAGAATGGTTTCCCTTTTTTACCGTGTCTTTGTAATCTAATCTTTACAGACATAATTTGTTAATTTGTTAAGGTTCTCGACCTTGATTATTAAAAATCTTACTATCTCGTAGTAAGTGGGCGCAAATATACAAATTAATTTAACACAAAAACATTTAGTTTTAAAGATATTTACACCGTTCCCACAAGGGTCGAGCTTTCGCTACTCACTGTCTTCGATGTGCTCAAACAAACCTCGCTATCCCTAACACTGCCTATCAAAAGACAAATACTTTTTCAATGAACAATAGTTAATAACTTCACCCTAAATTCTATTCAAAAAAACCTATTTTTACAACACAATTAAACAGTTAAACACCTCAACATTTACCCAAGAATGTATTTAATTTTCGATACCGAAACGACCGGTTTACCAAAAAGCTGGAATGCTCCCATTACCAATACAGATAACTGGCCAAGGTGCGTTCAAATTGCATGGCAACTGCATGATGAAATGGGAAATCTACTAGAACACAACGATTTTCTAATAAAACCTGATAATTTCAACATTCCGTATGACGCAGAAAGAATTCATGGAATCTCTACTGAGTTGGCGGAGGAACAAGGTATTTCTTTAGAAAATGGTTTAATTTTATTTAACGAAGCTTTAAGCAAGACCAAATTTATTGTTGGTCAGAATTTAAATTTTGATTTAAATATTATGGGATGTGAATTCCATAGATTAGGGGTTGAAAACAAACTTGCATCCCTTCCAATTTTAGACACCTGTACAGAGAAAACGGCATTTATGTGTCAGATTCCTGGAGGTCGTGGTGGAAAATTTAAATTACCAACATTAACAGAATTACACACCCATTTATTTGGTGCTGGTTTTGGTGACGCACACAATGCAACTGCCGATGTTGAGGCTACGACTCGTTGTTTTTTAGAATTAATTCGTTTAAGAGAATTTACCAAAGAACAATTAGACGTAGCTGCCGATTACTTTAAAAACTTTTCTGAAATAAACCCAAAACCTATTCAGGTAATTGGTTTAAAACACATTAACCTTAAGAAAGAAAGCGAAAAAATTCGCAAACGTCTTGAGAAATTAAAAAACACAGAAACGACGCTGTCTACTTCTGATGGTTTAGCAGAATTAGAAAATGTACAATTTTCACATTTACACAATCATACTCAGTTTTCTGTTTTACAATCTACCATGCAAATTGGCAATATTGTAAAAGCTGCTGCAAAAGACAATATGCCTGCAGTTGCGATGACAGATACCGCAAATATGATGGCTGCCTTTCATTTTGTAAGTGCGATTTTAAACCATAATAAAACGGCAGAAACGCCAATGAAACCTATTGTTGGTTGTGAGTTTAATATTTGTGAAGATCATAAAAACAAATCACAGAAAGACAATGGTTATCAGGTAGTTTTATTGGCAAAAAACAAAAAAGGATATCATAATTTAGCTAAAATGTCTTCCATTGCTTTTGTTGATGGGTTTTACTACGTGCCAAGAATTGATCGAGAAATCATCAAAAAATATAAAGAAGATATCATTGTTTTAACAGGGAATTTATATGGTGAGGTGCCGAGTAAAATTCTAAATCTCGGAGAAAAACAAGCTGAAGAAGCTTTGCTTTGGTGGAAAGAGGAATTTAAAGATGATTTTTACATTGAGTTGATGCGCCATAACCAACAAGACGAAAAAATTGTAAATGAAACCTTATTAAAATTTTCTAAAAACCATAACATTAAAGTTATTGCTACAAATAACACCTTCTATTTAGAGCGAAAAGACTCTAATGCACACGATATTTTATTATGTGTAAAAGATGGTGAAAAACAAGCTACACCTATTGGTAAAGGTCGTGGCTATAGATATGGCCTACCAAATGATGAGTATTACTTTAAGTCTACAGCAGAGATGAAAACCCTCTTCGCAGATATGCCTGAAGCCATTATTAATATTCAAGAAATTGTAGATAAAATTGAAATATTTACACTTGCGCGTGATGTTTTATTACCCGCCTTTGATATTCCTGACGAATTTAAAGATGTAAAAGATGAAGAAGATAAAGGTAAAAGAGGCGAGAATAACTTCTTAAAACACTTAACTTTTGTTGGGGCTAAAAAACGATATGGAGAAATTACAGAATCGATCAAAGAACGTTTAGATTTTGAGCTTTCTGTAATTGAAAAAACAGGATATCCTGGTTATTTTTTAATTGTCGAAGATTTTATTCGTGAAGCAAGAAATATGGATGTTGCTGTTGGCCCAGGTCGGGGTTCCGCTGCAGGTTCGGTAGTCGCTTTTTGTTTGTGGATTACCAATATTGATCCTATTAAATACGATTTGCTTTTTGAGCGTTTCTTAAATCCAGAACGTGTTTCGATGCCGGATATTGATATTGATTTTGATGATGAAGGTCGAGGTCGAGTGATGGATTATGTAATTAATAAATATGGAGCCAATCAAGTTGCACAAATTATTACATACGGAACCATGGCAGCAAAATCTTCTATTAGAGATACTGCCAGAGTTTTAGATTTACCGCTTTTTGAAGCCGATAGAATTGCAAAGCTCATTCCCCTTATTAAACTAAAAAATATTTTTGGTGATGATGCTAAAAGCAAGGGGAAAGTAGCGGGCTTAAGAGCTGAAGAAAAACAGTTGGTGGAAGAATTAAAAAACATGTCTTTCGGAAATGACTTGGTGGCAGAAACCATTAATAAAGCAACAATTTTAGAAGGTTCTGTTAGAAACACTGGTATTCATGCTTGTGGAGTAATTATTACGCCTGGAGATATCACCAACTATGTGCCGGTTGCTTTGGCAAAAGATTCTGACATGTATGTGACCCAATTTGATAACTCTGTCGTGGAATCTGCAGGTTTGTTAAAAATGGATTTCTTGGGATTAAAAACACTGACTTTAATCAAAGACACCGTAAAAATTGTAAAAGCAAAACATGATGTTGATCTAGATCCAGAAAATTTTCCTCTAGATGATGAAAAAACCTATGAGCTATTCCAAAAAGGAGAAACTGTGGGTATTTTTCAGTACGAATCTCCAGGAATGCAAAAACACATGCGTTCTTTAAAACCGACCGTTTTTGCAGATTTAATTGCCATGAATGCCTTGTACAGACCAGGCCCGATGGAATATATTCCGTCTTTTATTAATAGAAAACACGGAACAGAAGATATTGAGTATGACTTACCCGCCATGGAAGAGTATTTAGCAGAAACATATGGAATTACAGTGTACCAAGAGCAGGTAATGTTACTCTCCCAAAAATTGGCAAATTTCACGAAAGGTGAAGCCGATGTTCTGCGTAAAGCGATGGGTAAAAAACAAATTGCGGTACTAGATAAAATGAAGCCAAAATTTGTAGAACAAGCTTCTGCAAATGGGCATGATTCAGAAAAATTAGAAAAAATTTGGAAAGATTGGGAAGCCTTTGCGAGTTATGCTTTTAACAAATCGCACTCTACTTGTTATGCGTGGATCGCTTACCAAACGGCCTATTTAAAAGCGCATTACCCTGCCGAATATATGGCCTCTGTGCTTTCTAATAATATGAACGATATTAAATCTGTTTCGTTTTTCATGGAAGAATGTAGACGGATGGGATTACAAGTTTTTGGTCCCGATTTAAATGAATCTTATTTAAAATTTTCTGTAAACAATGAAGGTGCGGTTCGTTTTGGAATGGCAGCCGTAAAAGGAGTAGGTGCATCTGCAGTTAGAGCAATTATAAAAGAAAGAAAAGAAAATGGAAATTATACGTCAATTTTTGATTTGGCAAAACGGGTAGATTTACGCGCTGCCAATAAAAAAGCGTTTGATAGTTTAATAAAAGCGGGTGCTTTTGATTCCTTTTCAGATACGCATAGAGCGCAATATTTTCATACCGATGAAAAAGGATTGACATTTTTAGAACGCTCCATGAAATTTGGGAGTAAATATCAAGAAAATGAGAATTCTGCACAAGTTTCTATGTTTGGTGAAGCTTCTACAGTGCAATTTCCAGAACCAGATATTCCAGAATGTGAAACTTGGGGAACGATGGAACTTTTATCACAAGAGAAAGAAGTGATTGGTATTTACATTTCTGCACATCCGTTAGACGATTTTAAAAATGAAATGATTTTTTGTAACGCAACATTAAAACACTTTAAAGAAGATATTAGCAAATATGTAGGCGTAAATTTATCTTTTGCCGGCATTATTTCTGATGTACAACATAGAGTTTCTAAGGCTGGAAAAGGCTGGGCCTTATTTACTATTGAAGATTACGGTGATAGTAATGAGTTTCGAATTTTTGGTGAAGAATATTTAAAATTCAAACACTTTTTAGTTCCGAATTCTTTCTTATTTGTTCGTTCTACAATTCAACCAGGTTGGACCAACAAAGAAGGGGTTACTGGTGAACCTCGACTAAAGTTTATAGAATTTAAATTGTTACACGATATTATGGATGAACTTTGTAAAAAAATAACCATAAAAATTCAACTTCAAGAAATTAAAGAAAATACTATTTTAAACCTTGAAACTATTCTAAAAAATAATCCTGGTAAACAATCTTTAAATTTTACAATTTGGGATGCTCAAGAAAAAATTGAGGTAAGTTTACCTAGTCGAAATACCAAAGTTAAAATTTCGAATGAATTGCTAGCAACCTTAAAAAATCAAGAAATTTCTTTTAAATTAAATTGATTCTAATTAACGGCGTATCGTAAAATTAGATGCTTTAAAAAAAGAGGTTTGTTTATTTTTGTATCCAAGTTTAAAAAATAAATGAAACAAGAAAAAAGTGGAGTCTGGCAAAGTTGGAACGAAAATATAATTTACAATTATAAATCTCTTTATAAAATTACTTCGGAAGAAGAACTACAGGAAATAATAAAAAAATCAGAGAAAATTCGCTTTTTTGGAACTAAGCAATCTTCAGCCGATATTGCTTCTGGTACTGAGACTTTAGTAGATATTACTACCTATAATAAAATTTTATCCTATAACGATTCAGAACATACCATTACAGTGCAATCTGGCCTTATCTTAGGAGACCTGCTAGAAGCTATAGAGGCAAAAGGTTGGTGTATTCCTTGCTTACCAGATATTAATACAATTACAATCGGTGGAGCATTGGCAACGGGAACGCATGGTACAAGTGGAAAATTACTCTGCGAATATATGACTGCCTGTAGTCTTGTTTTAGCCGATGGTTCTATAAGAAAAATTAGTGCAGAAGATGAACTTATAGATGCGGTTCGAGTTTCTTTAGGAGTTTTAGGTGTAATGTCGGAAATTACGTTTAAATGCGAACCTCTTTACACGCTGCATATAAAAGAAGGTCCAGAAGATGACAACGAATGGTTACCTAAAATTCAAGAGCGTTTAAAAAAGCATGATTTCTTAAGAATTCTATGGCTTCCTCATACCGATAAAGGCTATGTTATTACGGGAGATAAAATTGATTCAAATACAGAAATCATAGAAGATTTAGGTCCTTCGTATTTAAAACACAGAAGAAAAGCTTCTAAAATATTATATAAATACACTCATGTTTTTCCTTGGATAACAGCAATCGCTAATAAACTTTTATATAGAGGTTTTTTTAGTTCAACAAAAGAACATAAAGGTTCCCTATACCAAGCAACCGTTACGAAATCTAGAGGTTCTACTTTAGAGTTAGCGGAATGGACCATTGGTTTGGATATATTTCCAGAAGTATTTGAAGAGTTAAAAACAGAAATTAACAAGTGGAGTAATAAATCGTTTATTCACATTCCGATGGATATTAGGTTTGTGTATAAAGACACTTCGTGGTTAAGTTATGCTTACAACGAAGACACGGTTACAATGGGTTGTGTTTCTAGAAATGCTGCTACTGCAGACACCTATGAAGCTTTTAAAAGTATTGAAAAAATATTTTTAAAATATGGAGGAAAACCTCACTGGGGAAAACGCTTTGCTGCCAAAGATGTTGAGTTATCTAAAGTATATAACAAATGGGAAGACTTTAAACTTTTAAGAAGTAAATTAGATCCAACTAATAAATTTTTAAACCCGTATTTAGCGAAGTTATTCAACGAAAAAACAAACAACTAATGAGCCCTAAAGGATTTTTATTTGATTTTGATGGAGTAATCGTAGATAGTTTTGAGAGTCATTATTCAGCTTGGTCTTCTGCCTTTAAAAAGCTATTTGACAAAGAAATAGCTCCTTTCCCTAAAACTCATGCAGGAAAATCTCCAATGATAATTTCAGAATATTTTTGCAGCCTTATTGGTAAAGAAAAACATACTGAAGCATTATTCTTTCTTAAAGACAAGCATTTGGATGTAAACTTTACTTTGCCAAAATTACTACCTGGTGTTAGAGAATTCACCGAGCTCTTAACGAAAGAAAATATACCCTACGGAATAGCAAGCAATGCTACAAAACAGTTTTTAAAGAACAGTGTTCATCATTTGAAGTTGAACTTTAATACCGTATTTGGTGTGGAAGATTACGAAAAACCAAAACCATCGCCAGAAGCATATATTACACTAGCAAAAGCATTAGGATTTCATAAAGATGATTTTAAAGATATCTGGGTTTTTGAAGATAGTTTAACAGGAACAAAAGCTGCAAAATTAGCAGGCATGATTCCGATTGGAATTTTAACACAATACTCTAAAGAAGAACTTAAACAAGCTGGAAGTATTCTGGTTTTTCCAACACTGTTAGAAGCCTATGAATATTTAATAAATTCGAACTTATTACATAAACTTTTTTTTTAGTCTGCTTGCCTTATTATAGAACCCTATGCCGTAATTTCTCTAAACAAGGTTTCTAAAGTTTTATTTTGTGTATTTAACCCAAGAATTTTAAGTCCATTTTCTTGAGCAAAATCAAATACTTTCGGTCGCATGTCTTCTTGGCTTTCGAAAGTAATAGACCACGTATTTTCGTAATTATTTTTATAAGAAACTATCTTAGGTAATCTTTTTATAGACTGTTCTTCAATTTTATAATCAAACGTAACCTCTATGGTTTGTTGCTCATTTTCTTTAAGTTCTGAAAGTTTCTTATCAATAAGAATTTCACCCTTTTTAATAATGAGAACTCTATCACAAACGGCTTCTACTTCTTGCATAATATGTGTAGAAAATAAGACCGTTTTGTCTTTTCCTAATTCTTTTATTAATGCTCTAATTTCAACTAATTGATTGGGATCTAACCCTGTTGTTGGCTCATCTAAAATTAACACTTTTGGATTGTGCAAAATAGCCGCAGCCAAACCGACTCTTTGCTGATAACCTTTAGATAATTGATTGATTTTCTTGTGAGCTTCTGAAGTTAAACCTACTTTATCTATACAGTTTGCAATTTGGCTCTTATCAATTTTAAAAATAGCCGCCTGAAATTGCAAATATTCACGCACATACATATCTGTATACAAAGGATTGTGTTCTGGCAAATATCCTATTATTTTTTGCACTGCTAAAGGGTTTTGTAACACATCAATTTCATCAACAAAAACCTCACCAGAATTCGGTTTTATAAAACCTGTAAGGATTTTCATCATGGTTGATTTCCCTGCTCCATTTGGCCCTAAGAAACCTATGACCTGCCCTTTATCCGCAGAAAAAGAAACCTGGTTTAATGCCTTTTGGCCTTTATAAATTTTAGTTACTGATGAAACTTTGATTGACATTATGATAATATAAAATTATAATTCTTAAACGAAGTTACAGCTTTTTTAGTTTACAGAATTAGTGATTTGTAATCGAATTTCTCTAATATTTTTCATTCTAGACCAAGCAATTTTATGACGTTGTTTATATAACCACAAGGTTCCTAAATCTAATAAGAAATAGAAAAAACTGATGCCACTTGGTGGATTATGACTTGGTAAGAAATCGAAAATACCCCAAGCTGTAGCCGGCCATTTCCAACACAAATAATTTGTACCAATAATTTCTAAATAGGCAACTGAAATATACATGGTCACATAAAAAAGACGCTCTCTCGGTTTATTTCTTAAAATAAAAAGTATTGCTATGGTCATTACAAAACCAAACACATCATTCTTAAAAAGAAGAAAAATAATCGCATATATAAAAATGAAAAATGCTAAAAACCGCTCTATTTTTATTCGATTTTTTACAATCGATTTTGCTTTTGAAAAATATAAAACAGCAACATACACCAACGCATGACCTGGAGGTACATAATGTGGCACATTTTCTAATCTATAGGTATACATTCCCAAAACAATTGAAAACAAATATTCCCCTAAAATTGCAATAATTACAGCAGAAATCATTTGTTCTTTTACCCTTCGATTTACTTTCCAAAAAGTAATTACAAAGCCCATAAACATACTAATATTAGCATAAAGCTGGGCATGCTCAGTAATTTCTAGCATGTGAAAACTGTCTAAAAACAAACCAAAAAGTATAAACAAATAAAGAGCTCCTAAACTTTTAGAAGTTGCGTAAAAAGAAGATTTTGATGCTAACAAACTCATGCTGCTAAAATAGTAAAGAAAATAAAAATGGCTCAATTAAAATTGAGCCATTTTAAAAACTATATTATAATATATTATAATTGATATCTTACTCTTACACTTACAAATCTTGGTAAAATAAATGTTTCATTGATATTAAAAGAAATATTACTTTGGCTTACAGAAGTTCTAGAACCTGCAGCTAGCAAGTTACTACCCACCAATTCATATTCCCATTTTGCATCTCTATTTTTTCTATATGCTAATTTTGCATTCCAAATTTTAAATGAATTTTGCTTTCTTCCTTCTTGTCTAACTTCATTAAAAGTAAAATCGGAAGTAACTGTTAAAGAGTTCCAAACATAAGCATCAAAATTTACTGAAGGAGCATGTGTTATACTTTTTATATCAACAGGAAGTGACTCATCCTGTTGGTTTGTAAAGCTTATATTATATCTTAAACTAACATTAGGTGCTTTAGTAAAGTTAGTACCTATACTTGTATTATAATTTTGATTAAAAATCTTATTTTCTATTCCCATTGCATTTCTAAACCTATAATTTTTATTATAGGTAAAACTACCGCCGATTGAAGTTCTAATCTTTTTAATTGTTTTTCCAGCTCTACCAAAAGCTGTAAATGTTTCATTTTCTTCAGGTGAATTTAAATTAGATCTTGTAGAAACCACTGAATTTGGAATGAAGTTAAAATTGGTTGCTACTTGGTCTATTGTCTTTTTATAATTAACTCTAGCAAACACATTACTAGCATTAAATAAATTAAAACTCCTATAGTTAATACTCACGTTATGGAAACTAGCATTTAATAAATCAGCATTTCCTGTAAAAAAAGAACTATAATTATTAGCTACAATACCTCTCGCTATTTGGTTTACGTCCGTGAAATTTACTTCTTGTTTATAGCTAAGCGTTAAACTTTCACTTCTTTTAAATTGAGCAATCATTTCAAATTCTGGAAGAAATTTCTCAAATTTATCTTGAAATGATTCTGTACCATATTGTGTATTTCTGCTATTATAAGAGTGGATGGTAAATCCGGGTGTAAATGTGAAAATACCAGATTTTAAACGATATCTTAATCCTGCATAAATATCTGTAAACTTATATTCTGTATCATTTATTGTTTGAGCATTATTAACACCCTGAATCGCTGGAGTTGGATCAAACTCCGCACCATTATCCAAAATTTGAAAAAATCTTGAATTAAAATTCTGTGTGCTTAAAATAGTTCCTGCAACAAAATTTAAATTGCTTTTCGTGTTCAAAATATAATAGTAATCTAATTTTGCATCTAATTGATTAGACTTTACTTTTCTGTCTTGCTCTAAATTATAAAATCTATTAGATCTATCTAAACCTAAACTTTCTGCAGCATCATCAAAACCATCTTCTAAATCCTCTAAAGCTGGATTATTTGTTGGATTATTATTATTTGGATCATTTTCTAAAGAAGCTGCATAAAAAGGATCTTCATCTTGCAACAAATGCTGCACTTCTAAAGCAAAAATACTGTTTTCGCTTGCTGTGTAAAAATAGCTGAAATTCTGATTTATTTTAAATGGTGTCGCTCTTTCACTTTCAGAAATATCGCTTAACACGCGAGAATTAACTTCATCAATTCTAAATTCATTAGAAAAACGACCTGTTACATCATAATTTAATTGATTACTGAAATTTTTCTTAAAAACAGCGCTCATGCGAAACAGACCCGTGTTGCTTGTTTGATCTGTAAGGTTCTGAACAAAATCGTCTTCAGCATCTACGTCATTGTAATTAATTGTTTTATTATTTTTCTGACCATTACTGTTACTAGACCAAATTAAAAAACCACTTAGATCTAATTTCTTATTTGGAGAATAGCTGAAGTTTAAAGCAGATAATTTTGTTTCTATTCTATTCGCATTCCTTGCATTTGCACTTAAAAAACCAATTCCTGCATCGGCAAGATTAATGTTTGTTCCATTTGATGGGCTCTGGCTTTGAAAACTTCCACCAAAACTTCTTAAATCTCTTCTACTTAAAACAACGTCACCAATATTATTTACATCTCCAATTACATTTAAAGTATACTTTGGTGTGTAATAAAACAGTTTTGGTTGAAAAAGATACAATCCCTCGTCTGGAGAATTCCCTGCTCCCATAGATATATCTCCAAACCAAAAGTTCTTTTTACCTTCTTTTAACTTAATATTTATAGCAACTCTATCTTGGTTATTTTGAACACCACTAAGTTGATTTACGTTTGAATAATTTCTTAATACTTGAATTTTATCTACGGCATTAGAAGGAATATTCTTTGAAGCTAATTTTGTGTCACCACTAAAAAATTCTTTACCATCTACCATTATTTTTTCAACCACTTTTCCTTCAACTTCAATTTCACCCGCATCATTTACTTCTACTCCTGGTAATTTTTTTAATACATCTTCTAACTTTCGCTCAGAACCATTTTTAAAGGAATCTGCATTGTAAATTATAGTATCACCTTTAACGATTACTGGCATTTTAGAAACGATCGTAATACCATCTAACAAATTATCTTGAAACATGCTATAACTTTCAGAAATAGTGCTTTCTTCTGTCTTAATAAATTTACTAATTTCTTTAAAACCTATGTAACTAATTTTAATGTTATAAACCGTATTTATTTTTAAATCTAATTTAAAATTTCCTGTAGCATCTGTAAAACCAAAAGAAGAAATTCTTTTCGCAACAGTATCTAATGCAATTACGTTTGCCATTTCTAAGGGGTTACCAATAGAATCTTTAACAACACCTCTTAAATTAATTTGAGCATTTGAAACCCAAGAAACCATTAAAAAGGCTATAAGTATAATTTTCTTCATATTATTTTGTAGTTGGTTAAGTTGAATTAGACTAATTAGTTTCTTCGACCACCGCGACTTCCTCTGTTTTTAAATTGTTCTCTAATTTCTTCCGTTTTCTTTTTTACAATTGCATTGTATTCTTCTCTATTAACTCCTTTCCCTTTTGTTGGTTTTTTAATTTCTATTGTCTCTGACGGATTTAGGACAATTTCTGTACACAACATGGTTGTTCTTCCTTCATTTATTTCTAAAATTAGACCTGGTAAACCGAAATAAGTTTCTGGCCCTGAACTTACAGGGATTTGAGGAGTGTACCATGCAGTTACTGCTAACATTTTTACATCTTCTTTTTTATCAACTGTTTCTGTAGAATCTTTCTTTTTGGTGTTTCCTCTTCTGCTAAACATTTTTCCCCAATCTACTTTATTATCTACCTTGACCATCGTTGCTTTATAGCAAGTATATTGTCCAATTTTCTTTGTTTCCGTGCCCATTTCCCATTTTGGTTGATCCATCTGTTCAACCACAAGAAAGCGTTTACTAAATTGTTCTACATCTTCAATCATTTCACGGTCTTTAAGGTTTTTATAAATAGAACCTTGACCATTGTTATTACCCCATCTACGCCCAGTTGTGCCAGGAGCATCTAATTTTACATCCTCTTTGAAGGAAGATTCTGTTTTATTGAAACTTAATGTGAATTTTTTTTCTAAATAATTCTTAAAACGAGCCACCATTTGTTTCTTTTGCTGCTCGCTCATTTGATCACCAAATCGACTCATATCCATCGTGGTTTTAGACATATAGATAGCTTTTCCTTGAAAATCTTTTTGAGCAAAAGTTGTAAGCGTAACTATTGCTAATAGAAATGTAAATAGTAGTTTCATATTAATCGTTTTTATTTTCTTCAAAAGTAATCTTAATTACCAACCATAAGACTTAAAAAAAACTTAAAAGTTTAATGAAACTTTAAAAAAATTAAACATTTCACCAAAATACTATCCACCAATTTTTATTTCGATACTTTTCCCGTCTCTACTTCTAAAGCGATCCATCATTTCCTTTGTCTTTTCTTTTTGAATTTCATCATACTTTTCTTGTGAAACAATTTTCCCCTTTTCCGGTTCTACAACATCAATTTTATTCGAAGAATTTAAACTAATTTCTGTACAAACAATTGTTTTCTTACCATCATTTATCTCCAATATTAAACCAGGTAAACCTTGGTAACCTCCAGGACCGTTACTAACAGGAACTTGAACTGTGTACCAGGCTGTTGTGATAATAGTTTCTTTCTTTTTCTCTTCTTTCCTTTCACCATTATCAAAAGTCATACTGATATTTTCTACTTCTTCTGTAAATGTCGCTTTATAACAGGTATAATTTCCAATATTTTTTGTTTCAGATAACAATTCCCAGTCGTACTCTGGAAGTTTGTCTTTTACTAAAAAACGTTTTCCCATAATTTCTGTTTGATTCGAAAAACGCTGCTCCTTAATGTTTTTGAAATAGACACTACCATTTGCAGGACCACCAAAAGACATCAACACATGACCTGCCCCACCAACTTGAGGTTTTGGCGCATCTAATTGTATGTCTTCCTTATATGTTGAAGTTTTTTGATCAAAATTTAAAATAAATGTTTTCTGATTCATTTGTTGCAATCTTGCCTGAAGTTGATTTTTCATATCATCAGACATCGTAGAATTTTTATCGTCACCAAACGAAAAAGAAGATTTAATGCTCGTTTTATAAATAGCTTTTCCTGTAAAATTTTGCGCATTAATAATAAATGAGCAAAATAAAATTAATGTTGTTAATAATTTAATCTTCATTTTTTAAATTTTTAGTTACTTTATTTATAAATTTTATTCCTTTTCTCATACGTAAAACTAAACTATCAATTTCCCTCGCCTTACCTGCTACTTTAAAGCTAAAATCGTATTTCACCTTTAATTTAGCTTTTTGTTTTTCTTTAGTTTTTAATTTAATTTCTAAAAAAATGTTGCTTTCTGGACTATTCTGTTTAAAAGCTTCTTTAACATCTTGCCAATTAATAGTTGCTAATTCTTTTGAAGAATCTACAGTAAAACTTAAAGAGTTTACATTCATATAATTTTTACTACTATTCTTGTTTTGAGAAAAAATAAGCGAAGAAGCAAAAACACAAATGGCAAAAATAATTTTAATCATAGTTCTTTATTTTAAATTTTGAACAAAGATGAGCCTTAGATGTATTTTACTTAGTTAACAAGTGTTA
>Ga0209712_10001010_pt1 | contig 24291 bp, 17 predicted proteins | sample ArcOceMetagenome_FD_187443 | JGI IMG/M metagenome (GOLD analysis project Ga0209712, IMG submission 187443) | Marine eukaryotic phytoplankton communities from Arctic Ocean - Arctic Ocean - Greenland ARC118M Metagenome (SPAdes) (version 2) | ecosystem: Environmental > Aquatic > Marine > Oceanic...
ACGTCTGAAGGCGCTCCCATTCGCCAACAAAGCGGCGAGCTTCTAAAGGATGTTACAGGCAGCATCGTTATACCTAAGCTAAATGAAGGCGCAGTGAAAGGTGTGGTAAAAACAAGCGGCGGACGTTTCGAATCCTTTACATCAAACGACGCGGATATTAAGGCCCTAGCCGCGGTATCACTACTCGACAAAACCGACAGTGAAGAGGGCGAAGAAGAGAGTAACTTACAAGGTGATCAGTGGAAAGAGGTTGGCCCTTACCTATTACTTTTACTCCTTCCGTTCGCAGCTTTTGCATTTAAACGAGGCCTGGTATTCATTGTGTTGATTGGCGTACTTAGCCCGTCTTTCGTTCAAAACGCTCATGCCTTGCAAAGTTCTCAAGACTTACAAAATGTAGCTGCACAGACATCGTCTGCACCAGCGTCGTCAAGCGGACCTAATCCGCTTTCATGGTGGCAAAAGCCGTTTATGAATGACAATCAGGAAGCATTGAACAGTTTCCAAAGAGGTAAGTATAAAGACGCTGTTAACCAGTTTAATGACGAAACGTGGAAGGCCTCATCACTCTATAAATCTGGTGATTATGAAGGTGCGTTGAATGCCTACCAAAACATCCCTGGACCCAACAGCGCTTATAACCAAGGTAATGCACTAGCAAAGCTCGGTAAGCTAGAAGAGGCGATTAAAAAATATGACCAAGCTTTGCGCGAAGCTCCGGATTTTGAAGATGCGAGAACGAACAAGAAAATTATTGAAGATTTGTTGAAACAGCAGCAACAGCAGCAACAGCAGCAACAGCAGAATCAAAACGAGCAGCAGCAAAACAAAGATCAGAACGAGTCAGGTGATAATAGCGAGCAAAATGACTCTCAAAATAGTGACCAGAACAATCAGGATGGGTCAAATGATCAGAGCGGTCAGCAAACCCCTGGAGAGGACCAACAGTCAGATGAAAATCAAGATCAGAGCGCTAACAATGAACAGCAAAATAGCGGTGATGACTCGCAGCAGCCTGATGATTCGAAGATAAATGACGAGAGCGAATCATCAGATTCACAACAACAAAATGCAGAGCAGGATCAGTCTGAGCAAAATGAAAGTGCCCAGCAAAATAGTGGCCAACCGAAAGAGAGCGAGCAACAGTCAGAGCGCGAAGCACAAGCCGCACAAGGCCAAGCTGAAGAGCTCACTGATGCTGAAAAAGAAGAACTACAGCGAATGGAAAGTTTAATGCGTCGCGTACCAGACGACCCCGCATTTTTGCTTAAACGAAAAATGCAATTAGAAGCACAAAAACGTCAGCGTCAACGTATGCCTTCAAATCGGAGTGAGTGGTAGATGAAAGCTTTATTACGATCTACATATTTTATTTTTATACTAACCACCTTGTTTAGCGCAGTGGCAAGTACAAACGCATTCGCGGATGTGAACGCAGTGGAAGCCACCATTGATAGAAATCCTGTAATGATAGACGAGGCGATACGCTTAACTATCACTGCAGATGGAAGTGCAGACAGAGATGCATTTGATAGCTCTCCTCTGTTAAAAGACTTTGTAGTTGGCAGAACGTCTGTTAGCAGCCAAACGTCTATCGTTAATTTTGACACTAAACGCACCACCGTCTGGACCACCACACTTTTTCCTCGAAAGGAAGGCACGTTTACCATACCTTCACTTACCGTCGAGGGTAAATCTACTAAGCCCATTCAGGTGAAAGTTATTCCGGTTCAAGAACAAAGCAATGTGGCCCGTGATTATTTCGTCACCACAGACATCGATATAAAAGAAGCCTACTTAAATCAACAGTTGCTTTACACCGTTAAACTTTTTCTATCGAGTAATATTGAACGGGGCAGCCTTCAAGCGCCCGAAATGCAAAATGCCGAAATTAAACAACTAGGTGACGATAAGCAGTACACCGACATTGTTAATGGACGACGTTATCAGATCATTGAACGTCAATTCGCTGTCGTCCCTCAGGCATCTGGTGAATTCACTCTAAGAGGCCCTATCTTTACTGGAGAAGTGATGGCGGCTAATACTAATCAGCGGTTTGGCTTTTTTAACAGAACTCAGCAAATTAATCGGGTTGGGCCTGATATCACGGTGAACATTAAACCTATTCCTCAGGGAATTGATTATCCATGGCTGCCCTCTGAAATGGTAAGAGTGGATGAAGAGTGGCCACAGGGAGATACTTTTGTTGCAGGAGAGCCAGTTACCCGAATCGTTACGCTAACTGCGCTAGGTGTTGTAGAAGAACAGCTTCCGGATATTCCTGAGTTTTATCCACCAAACTTTAAATTATACCCAGACCAGTCGAATACGACGACAGTGGAAAAGGACCAAAGCCTTATCTCCCAGCGCCAAACGTCGTTGGCCATCATCCCTACACAAGCGGGTAACTTTGTATTGCCCGAAATTACTATTCCTTGGTTCAATACCCTTACTCAACAAACCGAGTATGCCACCATTCCTGCTCGCTCAATTACGGTAGCGCCAGCAAGTGGCGTAAATAAGGGTAATGCGGCGAACGCGAACACCCCAGTATCGAGCAGTACAACGGTAGAGAATGTTCCAAACGATGTACCTTCAACTGCAGCGCAATCTTCTACCGACGCTGACAATAACACTAACGCATCAAATAATGCTTCAGATGACGCCAATACTAATAAGATTGCGCCCTTATATTGGGCTGTGACCGGCGTATTCATCGCGCTGTTCGTTATTGCGCTTGCGGGATGGCTATACACTTACAGAAAGCTTAAGCAATCACGAACGTTTGGGCAAAACAGCAGTGTTAAACATGGTGTACCGGGCTCGCATGCTTTAACTAGTTTCGATGAAAAAGCTCAATATCAAAATCTTATGTCAGTGATAAAGGCAAAGGATATACGTTCATTATCCCCCTCTCTTAAGCAGTGGATAAATGCGTTAACTGCAGGTAATGTCAAACATTCACAGTTTGAAAGTATTAATCGTATAGTTAATGAGTTGTACGCACTGCGTTTTTCAGCCAATAAATCTGATGCTAGCGTACAAACCAAACAAATAACGAAGGTTTTGGAAGAACTTTCGAATGAAGTTAAGCGCACTCGTAACGAATGGAAGCGAAAAGACGCGAGTGACAATCACACGCTATCTAACCTATATCCTGCTTCATAAAACGCATTTCATTTGCTAATGGATTAGAATTTGCGTTATCAAAGCCCTTGCACTTTGCCATGTCGCAATGGCAAGGGTTTTGTTGATACGATGCCTGTATTCGATAAACAGCTAGGGCCGTATTGCCCTCAAAAGGTGTATTAACCGTAAAAGTCCTAGCCGATAAAAATAATCAATTAAACGCGACGGGGAATGAATAATGAAAAAAACACTTTTAAAGCTAACGCCAATAGCGCTAGCTATTACAACGCTTGCGGCATGCTCACCAGCAACGGAAACAGCCAATAACGCACCAGAGCCAATAAAAACAGAAAAGCCAGCTGGACAGTCTGAGTCAGAGCGTCTTAATGCGTTCTTTGAGCGCACCTTTGAAGAAGACCTAAAACGCTCCCCCCTATTCCAAAGCTACCTCGGTAAAAAGTGGGACTACGACAAATGGGATGACATCAGCGATGAAGAGGCCGATACCCGCGTTGCTATTGCCAAGAACCGACTTGAGAAACTAAATAGCTTCGACACAAGCAAATTGAGTGAGCAAGAAAAACTGAGCTTGCGTCTATACAAACTTGGCATAGAGCGCGATTTAGCTAACGACGAATTCAGACATCACCGCTATATTGTTCACCAATTCCGCGCTGCACATACTCAAGTGCCAAGCTTCCTTATCAATATTCACAGCGTAAAGAGTAAAGAAGACGCCCAAGCGTATATTGGTCGTCTGGATAATGTCCGCACGTACTTCGATCAAGTTATTGAACAAATGAAAGTACGCGAAAAAGCTGGCGTATTTCCTCCAGCATGGGCCTACGACCAAATGATTGATGCGTCCAAGAATGTAATTACGGGTGCACCTTTTGATTCTAGTGAAACGCTTTCCACATTATGGGAGGACTTTCAAAATAAAGTTAGCATACTAGATATAACTGACGCTGAGAAAACCACTTTACTTGGTGAAGCCAAAGCCGCTTTGGTAACATCAGTCATGCCGTCGTACGAGAGGTTTATCGAAGAACTGGTACATCAGCGTGAAGTAACACCAGAAGGCGATGGTGTGTGGCGTTTGCCTAACGGTGATGCATGGTATCAGAACCGCCTCAACTGGTTTACCACCACTGACCTGACTGCCGATCAAGTACATCAGATAGGTCTAGATAATGTAGAGCGCATACACAGTGCGATGCGCGACATAATGAAACAAGTAAAGTTTGAAGGTACTCTTCAAGAGTTTTTTGTGTTCATGCGTGAAGACGATCAATTCTACTTACCTTCTACAGCCGAAGGCAGACAGCAATACCTTGATATGGCGAAAACCGCTATAGATGACATGCGGGATGCTATTCCTGAGTACTTCGGTATTCTTCCAGAAGCGCCAATGATCGTTAAACGCGTTGAAGCCTTTCGCGAACAGTCTGCGGGCAAAGCGTTTTATCAAAGCCCAGCCCAAGATGGCAGCCGCCCTGGTATTTATTACGCCAACCTTTATGATATGAAAGCTATGCCAACATATCAGCTAGAGGCGCTAGCGTATCATGAAGGTATTCCTGGTCATCACATGCAGCGTGCAATTGCACAAGAGTTAGACGGTGTTCCTCAATTTCAGAAGTTTTTAAGTTTTACGGCCTACACGGAAGGTTGGGGGTTATATACCGAAGAGTTGGCAAAAGACATGGGATTTTATCAAGACCCCTACTCCGACTTTGGTCGTTTAGCCATGGAGCTCTGGCGCGCCTGCCGCTTGGTTGTAGATACGGGCATTCATGCGAAAAAGTGGTCCCGTGAAAAAGCGGTAGATTATCTTATTGAAAACACACCAAACCCTGAATATGACGCGCAAAAAGCTATAGAACGCTATATCGCCATGCCGGGTCAAGCCACTGCTTACATGATTGGTAAACTTAAAATCATGGAGCTTCGAGAAATGGCGCAGAACGAACTTGGCGACAAGTTTGATTGGAAAGGTTTCCATGATGAAGTGTTAAAATATGGCCCTGTTCCGCTTTCTATTTTAGAAGAAAATATAAATGCTTGGATTGCTTCACAAAAAGGTGTCTAGCAAAAACGACTGAGTGATCCGCTCACTAACGTTATGATAAGAACGCGTCTTTCGGCTAACGAAATGGCGCGTTTTTTATGCCATAGTAAAAAAGTTTAAGATTTTGGATTTTTTTATGTTTGGTCGAAATAAATTCGATAGTGGTCAGGTCTTATCGGGTATGAAAGCAAAACACCAAAGATATGAAGCACTGGTAAAGGCATTTCACGCCGACATATACCGCTATGCATTCTGGCTTATTAAAGACCAGAGCATTGCCGAAGATGTTGTACAGGAAACCTTTCTGCGTGCTTGGCGCTCACTCGATGCCCTTAATGATGAAAAGGCGGCGAAGTCATGGCTGATTACCATTCTTCGCCGCGAGAACGCCCGTCGGTTTGAGCGAAAGCAATTCGATACGGTGGATATTGACGATTGCCATATACAAGATGACACCCAGCACGCAGACGGCGATTTGAGAGACAGAGAACTTCAGCGACTGATGGGTGGATTGAGCATTGAGTATCGCGAGCCCTTAATCCTTCAACTCATCTTTGGGTTTAGTGGTGAAGAGATTGCTAATCAATTAGGACTTAATAAAAACACGGTAATGACGCGTTTGTTTAGGGCGAGAAATCAGCTGAAAGAGGCATTAGAGAAACAAAATGAACAGAGAGGTCGTGTAAATGGATGAGTTAGAGTTTAGGCGTCGAATCTACGCCGATCCAGAAACGACTGACAGTGATGTTGTAGAGGCGGCAAAGGAAGATGAAAGCAAACGGAATTTCTGGAATGAACAGAAGCAGCTAGATAAGCAACTAAAGCAAGCGCTTAAAGTCGACGTACCAGAGGATCTTGCAAGCAAGCTTATTTGGCAACAATCGGCTGACGAATTTAACCGCTACAAGCGCAGAAGCAGGTGGTATTTGGCTATGGCTGCGTCGGTTGCTTTTACCGTGGGTATTGCCCTTACCATGTGGTACCACCAACCGCTTAGCATTGGGGGGCAAGCACTTGCTCACATGCAGTATGCAGAAATGGAACACGCACATTCATTGCTTCCGGTTGACTTAAATATGGTGAATGCAAAGCTAGCAAGCTTCGGCGGTAGTTTTAGCGAAATGTTAGATGGTGTAGAAGTCGCGAACTATTGCCACTTGAGCACGGTTAGAAGCCTGCACCTCATTGTTGATACGCCACAAGGTAAAATGTCTATATTTGTGGTGCCGGAACGAGGCGACATTAGCGTACCGAGTAGGTTTGGGGATAGCCAATATCACGGCGAGAGCATTAAGATGCAGCGCGCAAACATTATGATTGTTGGTGACAAAAATGCAGATCTTAGCGAAATGAAAAAAGCCGTTTCGGAAAGGATACAGTTTTCGGCCTAACGCTTTTATAAGGCGTTCCTAAAAAACTGTTTTCCTTATTCCTTCCCTTCTTCGGCCTAATGTGGCCGATTTTTTTGCCCAAATTTAAGGTGAAACTCACGCTTATAAAACTTATAATTACCGCCCTATTAAAACACTCGTTTTAAATTACAACAATGTTCAGCTTATCCGCAGTATAGAGGTAGCAATTACAATGAGCGCTTGGTATCGCTTTACAAGGCTAATGGTTTGGCTATTGTTGCCTTTGATAACTTGTTTTTCTTTACGCGCACAGAGCTCAGATATCAAAAACGCTTTAAGGTTAGAGAAACTTGACGGCTATAGTCACATTGCAGCCACAACCATCTTCCATTGGAACACACCAAGTAATGTGAGCAATACTGATATCACTGTAATGATTGATGAATCAGGATTACAGAATGATAAACAAAGTGAAGGAGTGATATTTAGACATTTATTAGCCACTTCCACGGCAAATGATGTTGACTCCCCAAGAGTTCCGATTTTCGTTAAAGAGCCGTTATTAGATAAACATTGGCAAGAACTAAAAGCGCTTACTCCTGAACTCTTCGCTGCTGCCAAGGCGTATTACATATATGCAAGGGCGGTTAACGACTTTGACGGTTCTTCTCTGCGTATCAGCGAAACTGTGCCTGCACTGAGACGTTTGAAACTTGAAGCTCTGGATACGGGTAGTAAAACAGCTACCGCAATAGCGAGTATATGGTTGGCTATGGAGCTTAATTTAGCCAATCCTATAGAGGCCATTAATGAACTTGAATATGCATTGGCGCACCTTCCTCATTATTCGCCAGACAAAAACTTACAAAATGCGTTATCAAAAACTATCGCTCATGATTGGCTCAGAGATGCCTACCTCGAGCTCTTCGTTCCTAGTAGAGCTTTCTACCACTCCCAACAAATTATTGATAGTAAAAAACAGGCTGAAAGCACAATAGCCAAAACTTGGGCTTTCTTTTCGGCGATAGACGCATTACTTGTTCAAGACAGTTTTAACGATGCATTAGCTTTGGTAGAGGATGCGATAGATTATGTATCTAAGGTAAATTCAGCCCATGAGAAGCTTTTGATATATGTTCAAAAGCTTCGTGCTATTGTTTTTCAGAAAGGTGAAGGCTATGAGAGCGCAGCACAAAAAGTCATGGAGCAAATTAGACAACTCGATACCTCAAAAATGAAGGAAAGAACCCAAGAGCTTTCTGTCTACGCAGATGCACTTTACGCAGCGGTACTGAATGATGAAGCAAAGTTCAATGATTCACTTCAGCAATATAAAAAGATCGTTCTCGCAAAAACCTCCGATTCAAGTTTTAAAGAGAAGATTAAGCTCAAAATGGAGCTCGAACTCTCAAGACTTTACGATGCTGCGGGCAATTACGAAAAAGCGTACGAGCACTCTCAGTACTACAATAAATTACTCGTTGCAAAAAATACGGAGCAATTTAAATTTTCTTCGTCTAACTTCAGAGATAACTTGGCAGAAGATATTGAATTAGCGCACTATCGGCAGAAAGAACTCGCTAGTTTACGGGAGCAGAAAGAGGGTCTTTCTACCGACAAAGAAGCCATGAAAACAACCATATTCGTGTTGTTGCTAACCATATTGCTCATCCTTGTCCTTTGGCTCTGGGTCGCTAAAAAACAGAGCGATTTACTCGCTGAACGGGACTCGCTCACTGGCGCCCTCACCCGCCGAGCTATGTTAAACAGCTTGAAAAAGTCACTTAAAAGCAAAAAGACCTCAAGTATTGCGCTATTGGACGTAGACAACTTTAAGAAGATTAACGACAGATACGGTCACGCTGTCGGTGATGAAGTGCTAACGACAATAACCCAAATAATTAAAGATAGAATTCGCAAATCTGACAAACTTTGCCGGTACGGAGGCGAAGAGTTTTTAATCTATTTCTCCGACACGGATGAAAAGTCAGCAAAACGGATACTCGATGAACTAAATGTGGCTCTTTCACGCCAAAAACATTGGAACGGTACTGATGAAAAGTTTTGCGTTAGCTTCTCGTCAGGGCTGTTGGATGTGAAAGGAGAAACAAACTTAGACAGAATTATCAAAGCCTGTGACGACTTGCTTTACAAGGCCAAACGCGACGGCCGTGCTCGCGTAGCCTCTTTGTCATTTTAAAATTCTCTCAAACTTTATTTACCTTTAGCCGTATAGAAAACATGCAAGGGCGCTGAATGACGTAGAGACTCTCAGTCATAGGTGTTAGCATGAAAGAAAAAACATAGGGAATTTATATGGCTACAGGCACGATAATCTCGTTGGGTTTATATTTTGTAGTAATGTTAGGGATAGGCCTTTTCGCCTATCGGCAAACAGATACCAACGTAGAAGGCTATATGCTCGGCGGCCGCCAGTTAGGCCCCGCTGTTACTGCTCTCTCAGCAGGCGCATCTGACATGAGCGGATGGATGCTCATGGGTTTACCCGGTGCAATGTATGTATCCGGTTTGTCCGCCGGTTGGATTGCGGTTGGTCTGACATTAGGCGCACTAGCGAATTATATACTGGTAGCACCACGCCTCCGTGTATACACAGAGGTCGCCAATAATTCTATTACGCTTCCCGATTACTTTGAAAACCGATTTGCAGACAATTCTCGTCTACTTCGCGTTATCGCCTCTGTTGTCATCGTCGTTTTTTTCACCCTTTATACATCTTCGGGTGTTGTAGCTGGCGGAAAATTGTTTGAAACATCATTCGGATTAACCTATGAAACGGGGCTGTATGTCACCGCAGGCGTTGTTGTAGCCTACACATTAGTGGGTGGTTTTATGGCAGTAAGCATGACTGACTTCGTTCAAGGCTGTATCATGTTTGTTTCGCTTATTATGGTCCCCGCTGTGGTTATCAGTGAGCTAGGCGGCGTCGGTGCTTCAATCGAGGCATTAGACACCATCAATCCGGCACTATTCGATGCCTTTATGGATGCGTCTTCCAACGAAGCATTAACGTTCATAGGTATTGTTTCTCTTATGTCATGGGGTCTCGGCTACTTTGGCCAGCCGCACATTATCGTTCGCTTCATGGCTATCCGTTCAGTCAAAGATATTCCAACTGCAAGAAATATTGGTATGAGTTGGATGATAGTTTCAATTATCGGCGCCTTAATGACAGGCCTGTTTGGTTTGGCTTATGTGACAGGAAACGGCAATGAGATTGATCCCGAGACCGTATTTATCTACCTGTCTCAAATTCTGTTCCACCCGCTCATTGGTGGTTTCTTGCTTGCTGCTATTCTAGCCGCGATCATGAGTACTATTTCATCACAGCTCTTAGTAACGTCGAGCTCATTGACCAGTGACTTTTATCAGGCATTTCTGCGTCGTGATGCGTCAGATGGTGAACTTGTTATCGCAGGCCGCGTTAGCGTGGTAGTTGTAGCGCTTGTTGCTATTTATCTAGCCTACGACCGAGACAGCACTATTTTGACCCTTGTAAGTAATGCGTGGGCAGGTTTTGGCGCTGCCTTTGGTCCACTCGTTTTATTTAGCTTGTTTAAGCGTGAAATGACCCGTCGTGCGGCGTTAGGTGGCATGATAGTTGGGGCGGTAACCGTGTTACTGTGGATTTATCTTCCAATCGAAGTGGGTGGTCAAAAACTTGGTGACTGGATATATGAAATTGTGCCCGGGTTTATTTTATCTAGCTTAACCATCATGATTTTAAGTAAATCAGGTACTCCACGAGAAGGTGTAGTTGATACTTTCGATGCGTTTCAATCGAAATTAAACGAAAAGTGAGCTAAAAATTAGCGAAAAATAGCGCTACATTTCGCGAACGCAAAGCCCTGTTTGGTTTCCTAAGCAGGGCTTTTTTCTTTTTATAGCCCTGAAAAAAGGTGGCTTATGCTTCAATTGCATGACAGTTTTATTTAATGGAATAAGATAGCTATTTTAAATAGCAAAATCGCATACTACTTTTGAAATTAAATATGTTATCGTTCTATGCAGAAAAATAACCCATATATAACTTTTTTGTATATAACATAAAATTCGGACTTCAAAATGACTGCTAGTATCCCGTCTGTAACGCATTTGAAACAACTCGAAGCCGAGAGTATCCAGATTTTCCGTGAGGTTGCTGCTGAGTTTGAAAACCCAGTTATGCTTTACTCTGTAGGAAAAGACTCTTCTGTACTGCTTCACCTTGCACGCAAGGCGTTCGCGCCAGGCAAAATTCCTTTCCCACTATTGCACGTAGATACCACGTGGAAGTTTGGAGAGATGATTAAGTTCCGTGATGAACAAGCTAAGAAACACGGTTTCGATTTGCTTGTTCATATCAATGAAGAAGGTGTTGAAGCTGGCGTTGGCCCATTTAGCCACGGTTCGGCAAAACACACTGACATCATGAAAACCCAAGCACTTAAGCAAGCGCTAAACAAATATAAGTTCGATGCTGCATTTGGTGGCGCTCGACGCGACGAAGAAAAATCACGTGCCAAAGAACGAGTTTATTCATTTCGCGACAGCAACCACCGCTGGGACCCAAAAAACCAGCGTCCAGAGCTTTGGAATATCTATAACTCCCAGGTAAACAAAGGCGAAAGCATTCGTGTATTCCCAATGTCTAACTGGACTGAACTAGATATCTGGCAATACATTTACCTAGAAAATATCGATATCCCTCAACTTTACCTTTCCAAACCTCGCCCGGTTGTTGAGCGTGATGGCGTGCTCATTATGGTTGACGACGACCGTATGCCGCTAGAAGAAGGTGAAGTACCAGAGATGCGCTCTGTGCGTTTCCGTACTCTTGGCTGTTACCCACTTACTGGTGCGGTAGAGTCAGAAGCAGCAACTCTACCTGAAGTTATTCAAGAAATGCTACTTACCAAGACGTCTGAACGTCAGGGCCGAGTTATCGACCATGACAGCGCGGGCTCTATGGAGAAGAAGAAAATGGAAGGGTACTTCTAATGGCCACCGACAACGTTGTTTGGCATAAACATGAAGTAAACAAGACCACCCGCTCTGAAAAGCTTGGTCAAACACCTCGTGTATTTTGGCTAACGGGTTTGAGTGGTTCTGGTAAATCGACATTAGCCAACTTGCTCGAGAAAAAGCTTCACGAGCAAAACAAGCACACCTATTTGCTTGACGGCGACAACGTGCGCCACGGTCTGTGTGGCGATTTAGGTTTTAGCGATAAAGATCGCGTAGAAAACATTCGTCGCATTAGCGAAGTGGCTAAACTGTTTGTTGATGCCGGTACCATAGTACTTACCGCTTTTATCTCGCCTTTCAAAGCCGACCGCGATTACTGCCGTAGCTTAATGGAAAGCGGAGAGTTTGTAGAAGTGTTTGTCGATACACCCCTTGAAGTGTGTGAAAAACGCGACCCGAAAGGGCTATACAAGAAAGCGCGCAGCGGTGAAATTAAGGACTTTACAGGTATTGATTCAGCCTATGAAGCGCCTGAAGCGCCGGAAGTACACTTAACTTATCAGGATGAACCAGCAGAGCAAACCGCTGAGCGTTTGTATGCTTTGCTTCAAGAAAAGGGATTGGTGTAATGACACAACCTTTAAATAGTCTTGCACAAAAAGTGCTAGCTATCGCCAAAGAAGCCGGCGATAAAATAATGGCAATTTACGAAAAAGACTTCGCCATTTATGAAAAGCAAGATACCAGCCCGCTAACTGAAGCTGACCTTGCCGCACATAACGTTATCGTTAGCGCCCTTGAAGCAGAATCTGATTTGCCCATTCTTTCTGAAGAATCAGCAGATATTTCATGGGATGAACGCAAAACGTGGTCGTCATACTGGCTGGTAGACCCGCTAGACGGGACTAAAGAGTTTATTAAGAAAAACGGTGAGTTTACGGTAAATATTGCACTTATCGAAAACGGTAAACCGACCATGGGTGTAGTTTACGCGCCAGCACTAAACAAAAGCTATGTAGGTATTGTTGATGAAGGCGCATGGACCGAAGTAAATGGCGAATTTACCGCTATTTCTGCGCGCAAGCACGATGGTGCCGAAGTGTGGAAAGTGGTAGGTAGTCGCTCTCACCAAAGCCCTGAAATTCAGAATTTATTGGCGCAGCTTGAAGGTGAAACCGAGCTTGTGGCAATGGGTAGCTCACTGAAGCTTTGCTTAGTGGCTGAGGGCGAAGCGCATCTTTACCCTCGTTTAGGCCCAACATCTGAATGGGATACAGGTGCAGCGCACGCGGTTGCATTAGCGGCTGGCGCAAACGTAACCGTACTTGACCCTGAAAATCCATTAGATGACAACGCTGACGCTCTTACGTACAACCAAAAAGAGTCTGTGTTAAACCCCTTTTTCCTTGTGAGCGCATAACATGAACAATGAAAACGAATTATTAAGACAGGATATTCTGTCTTACCTAGAGCAACACGAAAAGAAAGACATGCTACGTTTCCTAACCTGCGGTAGCGTAGACGATGGTAAAAGTACCCTAATTGGTCGCTTACTTCACGATTCTAAAATGATCTATGAAGACCAGCTTGCCGCTATCACTAAAGACAGCAAAAAAGTGGGCACTACCGGTGAGAAGGTTGATCTTGCCCTGCTTGTAGACGGTCTTCAGTCAGAGCGTGAGCAAGGTATCACTATCGACGTAGCATACCGCTACTTCTCTACTGACAAGCGTAAGTTTATCATCGCCGACACGCCAGGGCACGAGCAGTACACCCGTAACATGGTAACTGGCGCGTCTACGTGTGACCTTGCTATTATTCTTGTTGATGCTCGTGGCGGTGTTAAAGTTCAAACTAAACGTCACTCGTTCCTGGTATCTCTTTTAGGTATCAAACACGTTATCGTTGCTATCAACAAAATGGATTTGATGGACTATTCAGAAGAAGTGTACAAACAAATACAGGAAGACTACCTGAAGTTTGCTGAACAGCTTGATATTCCTGATATTCAGTTCGTTCCTATTTCTGCCCTTGAAGGCGACAACGTAGTGGGTAAAAGCGAACATACTCCATGGTTTGACGGCACCCCATTAATGGAAATGTTGGAAAACATTGAAATTGGTGAAGACGACAACCACGATGATTTCCGCTTCCCTGTCCAGTACGTTAACCGCCCTAACTTAGACTTCCGTGGCTTTGCAGGTACCGTTGTGTCTGGCCAAGTTGAACCCGGCGACGAAGTGACGGCACTACCTTCTGGCAAGAAATCAAAGGTGAAGCAGATTGTGACCTTTGAAGGCGACCAAGAACGCGCTTACGTACCTCAAGCGGTTACGCTAACGCTAGAAGATGAAATTGACATCTCTCGCGGCGATATGATTGTAAAATCAGATAACTTGCCATTGCTAAACACGCAATTTAAATCACACCTTGTTTGGATGTCTGAAGAGCCACTAATGCCAAACAAGCAATACTTGTTTAAGTTTGCGACCAAATCTACACCAGGCGTTGTAGCTCATATCGATAATCAAATTGATGTGAACACGTTGGAAGAAACGGATGCTATGCACCTTAATCTCAATGAGATTGGCGTGGTGGATTTGAAATTTACCCAGCCGGTAGCTTGTGACCCGTATAAGCGCAACCGCCCTACCGGCTCATTCATCGTTATTGATCGTTTGACCAATGGTACAGTGGGTGCAGGTATGGTCATCGACGAAATAGCCGGTGATGCACAGCATACCTCGCCTAACTTCTCTGAGTTTGAGCTTGAATTCAATGCCTTAGTACGTAAGCACTTCCCGCATTGGAACTCTGTGGATATTAGTAAACTATAAGCAGGACTGGAGCAATATGGATGTGACCCAGTTCATCGTACTGGCAATTTTTGCCAGTACGATATGTGCGCTGATTTTTACCAGTCAGCGCCCTTCTACTGTGTTTTCAGGTGCAGTATTAGCTTTACTGGTTACCCAGCAGTTATCTCTTGATGACATCTTGCTAAATTTGACCAACAAGGGCCTTATCACCCTTGTTTTGTTACTTTTAGTAAGTAGCGCCATAGATAAAACCGCACTGATAAAACGCCTTGGTAGAAAACTAGTAAGTGCTAACTTCACGCAATCCTACTGGCGGCTATTTTCACTAACCTTTTTATCCTCCGCACTGCTTAATAATACGGCAATTGTGGCAAGCCTCATTGGTCCTGTAAAACAGAACCAATATCACCCTGCTTCCCGATTACTCATACCGCTATCATATGCGGCTATTTTAGGCGGGACGGTTACTTTAATCGGTACCTCTACCAACCTAATCGTCGATAGTTTTTTACAAGAACACGGGCATCCGGGCTTTAACTTTTTTGACTTCACACTTTATGGCACCGTAGCGGGCCTGAGCTGTGGTCTACTTATGTTTTTGTTGCTTCCATTGCTGCCTCATATTGGCAATAAAAGTAACAACTATCACGAGTACATGGTTGAAGCCGAAGTTGAGCCTGGTTCAGAACTAATTGGCAAAACCGTCGAGCGGAACCACTTGCGTAACCTGCCAGAGCTTTTTTTGGTAGAAGTGGTACGCAATGGCAATCTGATATCTCCTGTAGGCCCAGACTTAGTTATTCTTGAAAACGACAAGCTGATTTTTTCTGGCAATGTTCAAAAGCTTGAAAACCTTAGCCACATTAAAGGTTTGAGCATGTTTGCAGAGACCGATGGTGTGCTGCGCGAGAGCTTAACCGAAGTAGTAGTAGCCAATCGCGCTCAGGTAATTGGTCAAACGATTAAAAAACTTGGTTTTAGAGCGCTATTTGATGCCGCCGTTGTAGCCATACGACGTGATGGTGAGCAGCTTTCAGGCAAACTTGGAGAAATAAAACTTCAAGCGGGTGACTTCTTACTTTTAGCTACGGGCCCAGACTTTTCTACTCGTCAAAATTTGAATAAAAACTTTTTTATTTTGTCAGAGCAAAAAATCGCCCGCCCATTAACGAACAAGCAAGAATGGATTACCCTTGGCGGCTTCCTGACCACAGTTTTACTTGCTGCTGCAGACATCATTTCGCTGGCTATTGGCTTGTTGTTTTTAGCAGCTACGCTGATTGGTGTGAAAGTAACGTCAAACGGTGAAATGAAGCGAAACTTACCTTTAAATTTGATCGTTGTAATTGTTGGCGCTTTAAGCCTAGCCAGCGCGCTTGAAAATTCAGGTGTCATCAACACGACCACGGAAGCACTAATGCCGGTGTTGTCGGGTACCGACTGGTTCGTAGCATTGATAGTCATTTACTTACTTACCTTGGTTTTAACTGAGTTTGTTACTAACAATGCGGCTGCGGCGTTAATGTTCCCGTTTGCCTACGGTTTAGTTCAGATTATCGGTGCGCCATTAATGCCATTTGCGCTGGCGGTAGCTTTTGCGGCAAGCGCCAGTTTCATCTCGCCGTTTGGCTATCAAACCAACTTGCTTGTTTATAATGCCGCGAATTATAAGTTTTCACACTTTATAAAAATTGGGCTGCCTATTTCACTTCTGTATAGCGCAATTGTGCTTACACTTTTGAATGCGACTTATTTATAACATTGAGTAAGTATTTAATATAAAGGGAAGCATTGTGAAGTGTCCCCAGTAATTGGATAGTCCAACTATTGGTGGGCCACTTCATTGCTTCCCTTTTTGCTATCTGTTGAATTCACAATTTCACACATTGTTGAATAAGCTATATTCATCTTCTCTTACAAATAAATACCGTTTATCAGAACCTTGTGCTGTACAACACACCTAGCCGTTAGTAATCTGTAATGCCAAAACTATTAGCGTGTTAACAAGCAATCAAGCAGAACTAGCCGTTGCTTTAAACAGCACCCGAATCAAAAAATAAAACGAAGAAAAAGGAGCAAGGGATGCACAACGTATCGAACCCTTTCCAAGCGTGTAATGATATATTCTTCAAGCCAAATGGCGTGTTCAAGGCCATAAGTGAAAACAATAACTGGAGTTGGATGCCATTTATATTGATCACCGCTATCACGCTGGTATCTCAATATTTATATGTAAACTTTGTAGATATTGATTGGTTCGCACAGATGAATATTGCAGCTCAAGGCGATATGAGTCCTGCAGAAGAAGAGCAAATGAAAGCCTTTTTCACCAGAGATGCCTTACTTTGGTCATCGATAATCGGCGCCTTTTTTGTTCCAATCATTGTAAATGCGGTATACGCGGTTTACGTAAACTTGATGACTCGCTCGGATGATAGCCATGTTTTCGGCTTTACGGACTGGTACGGTTTTGCGTGGTGGCTTTCTATGCCTTATGTACTCACTGGCTTGGTTGGCGTAGCACTGCTGCTATTTACTGGCGATCACCAAGTTGCTCCAACAATATTATCACCTACATCTCTTGGCTTTTTAGCGAGTATTCCCATGGACTCCCCGTGGTATGCTTTCGGCCAAGCACTAAGGCTTGAGCTTTTCTGGGGCATTTATCTAGCGACTGTCGGCATCACTCAGTGGACGTCTTTTCCTCTTAAGAAAGCAGCACTAATTGCAAGCGCACCGTATGTGGTTATCTACGGCATTTGGTTGATTGCTTTAGCGCTATTCTAAGAAAACACACTTTATAGCCCGCTTCCATTAGGCTATTAGTTGGCGCTGTTTCCGATAAAAACTCGGACAGCGCTAAGCTCTCAATAGCAAAGTATCAAAAACTAAGCCTTAAAAGCCAAGTGTAAAAAACACACAGTTCACAAGCCAAAGTGTCAGTGCGCAACACGCTTAAGACCACAAGGGTAGCTGAATTGTCGACTTACTTCCCTCACGTAGCGGTCTAAAATAGTCTTTATTCTGATAAAACATTTCATCTTGTTGGCTGTGCCACAAAGGTACACCAAGCAGAGGCAAAGGCTTCAAAAGAGGTGCAGATTGAAAATAATCTAGCGCTTCAATACGCAGTATCAATGCGTTGTCTAATACCAAGCGCTGTTGCCATTTATCCAGTTTGCTAAAACCGCAAGGAACCGAAACCGCCAGCCATTTTCCCGTAAGCCCTATAAATGGGTTTAGCATCATTTCCAAATTCGCGTGTCCGAAAATAAATGGCGTGACTTCACTATGCCATCGCTCTCGATGGTTTAAAAAGCTTTGTTCCCATTTGTGGGCAGCAAGGCTCTGCAAAAAGGCCTCTAACGATTCAACATAATGTTGTCGGCTATCATGCTCCCTTTCAAGACCAACACTGTTTAGTGTAGCTTGCTTGGGTTCTTCTATCGCAAGCACTACACCACATTCATCGAAGTGAGTAATGCGATTGCGGCGAGCCGTTCTAGGGCTTACACCGTGTTCGTTAATATCGCGAATATGCAGCTCATTTAACAGAGATTTGGTTTTAGGGAACTGTAACCAAATAAGTGCATTAAATAAATCGTGCCAGCTTCCCTCCCGAGTTGGTACTACCTTGTCTTCACTAATGATCGTTTCATAGTAACGCTTGTCGTCATCTGATAACTGACTTTGACCTTTAAAAGCAGGTCCTTGCCAGTGCTCATAGTGTTGCGCTGTTAATTGGTTCAATAGTTCAGGCGTGGGAAAATAATTGTTACCTAATAAACCAACTTCTTCTAGAAGTGCTGTAACCGGTTTACTTGCGTGGCTTATTAGGTAGTCTTTACAAAAGGGTATTGAGTCTGATTGCATATCAACTATTGGTTCGCTCTGGGGTTTTCTCTATACTGGAATCGTATTGTAGAGCAAACAGAGACTAACAATGAAAAAAATGTTTTTGCCGTTACTTGTACCTACTCTTTTAGGCGTAAGTGCATGTACACCATCAAGCGACAGCACACCACAAGATCAAACCGCCAAAAAGGAAATGCCTGCGGCCTCGAATTTTGACAGTGTTTACAACAATATTTCAGATGCCGATATTCGCGAGCCCCTGAAAGTACTTTCTTCTGACGAATTCGAAGGCCGTTTACCTACAACTGAAGGCGAAAAGAAAACCATCGACTATCTTGTCAGTGAGTTTACTAAAGCAGGCCTCAAACCCGGCAACGGTGATAGCTTTTTACAAAAAGTAGCGTTAATGGAAATTACCGCCGATCCAGACATGACCATGACGATCGGAGACAATAGCTTTGTTTATAAAGAGCAAATGGTTGCGTCATCTAAGCGCGAGCAAAGCTCAGTGTCACTTGAAGATTCTGAACTTGTTTTCGTTGGTTATGGCGTTAACGCACCTGAGTACGACTGGAACGACTACGAAGGGCTAGATGTCGAAGGCAAGACAGTGGTAATGCTTATTAATGACCCTGGTTTCGAAAATCCTGAAAGCGGTAAGTTCCAAGGCACCACTATGACCTACTATGGTCGCTGGAGCTACAAATATGAAGAGGCTAGCCGTCAGGGCGCAGCTGGCGCTATTATTATTCACGAAACAGCCCCAGCCTCTTATGGCTGGTCAGTTGTCGCGAATAGCTGGAGTGGCCCGCAGTACGGCCTAGTAAGCGCTGACAAAGGAGCAAGCCGTGTAGCCGTTGAAGGTTGGCTTACGCTTGATGCCGCGAAAAAAGTGTTTGCTGATGCAGGCCTTGATTTCGATACTGAAAAAGCTAATGCCATGAAAGGTCCATATAGCAAGGCTATGGATATCCAAGCTTCAGTGACGGTAAAAAATACGTTTAAAAAATCAGAGAGCAACAACGTAATTGCCACTCTTCCTGGCGCTGAGTTTCCTAACGAACATATTATCTATACCGCACATTGGGATCATTTAGGTAAAGACGAAAGTAAAGAAGGCGATCAAATTTACAATGGTGCTCACGACAACGCCACGGGAACCGCCGCTATCTTAGCCATGGCAAAAGCCTACTCAAACTTAACGCCAGCACCTAAACGCTCGGTATCATTTTTGGTGGTAACTGCTGAGGAACAAGGCCTTTTGGGTAGTAAGTTCTATGCGAGTAACCCTGTGATCCCGATTGAAAACACGGTTGCTAATATTAATATGGACGCAATGAACGTTTTGGGTAAAACCAAAAACGTCGCTGTAGTAGGTATGGGTAAGTCAGAAATGGAAGACTACCTTGAAAAAGCCACTGCAAAGCAAGGTCGCTCACTTACACAAGAAGACCGTCCAGAAGCGGGCTACTACTACCGTTCGGATCACTTTAGCTTCGCCAAACAGGGTGTTCCAGCGCTTTATGCTGAAGGCGGTAATGAACCAGCAGATGAAGAAACTGCGAAATACAGAAAGCGTATGAATGTTATTGTTACTGGTTGCTATCACCAAGTATGCGACCAATATCGCGACGACTGGGATTTAAGCGGCATAGTGCAAGATACTCAAATGTTATTTGATGTTGGTGTGGGCGTAGCGAATGCTGATGCGTGGCCAAAGTGGAATGAAGCAAGCGAGTTTCAGCGCAAATATTAGTTATATGCACCCTTTACGCATTTAATAGAGCATGATGAAAGGGGCCTTCCATAAGGCTCCTTTTCGTTTAATCCCTCGAATTAACTTCGCTTCTCAATCATTCCAATAGCCTATAAAAACGCCCTCATTTTTCATTTCACGATATAAATGTGTCGTATCTAACGGCGTAAATAGGATAAAAATGTTAATAAAACGCTATTTTGAGATAAAAGGAATAAGTATTTCCATTTTCTCATCATAATATACTTGCAATTTCCTGTCAGACTGGCACATTCAAGGCACGCGATAAAAGAATAAAAACAATCCTTCGCTCACTCGTACGCGAGTACCGACAGAAAAAACTTCAAATTATTTTTTTCAACAAGTGAACAGAGAGAATCCGTTATATGTGTGGTATTTTCGGTATCCTTGATATCAAAACCGATGTGTCTGAACTCAGAACCCAAGCCCTCGATTTATCTAAACTATTGCGCCACCGTGGCCCTGACTGGTCGGGTATCTGGAATAATGACAATACCATTCTTTGTCACGAAAGACTGGCAATTGTCGATGTAGACACGGGTGCGCAGCCTCTTATCAGCCAGAACGATAAGCAAATTCTTGCAGTTAATGGCGAAATTTATAACCATAAGCAGTTGGCAGCTGATTTAGATGAGCAATATCCGTTTAAAACACGCTCTGACTGTGAAGTTATTCTTCCCCTTTTCCAACAAAAAGGCGTGGACTTTATTGATGACCTAGAGGGTATGTTTGCTTTTATCCTATATGATGAAGAGCAAGATGCTTATCTCATTGCCCGTGATCATATTGGAATTATTCCCCTTTACACCGGCTACGATGAACACGGTAATTTCTACGTTTCATCTGAAATGAAGGCACTAGCCGGCGTGTGTAAGACAATTAGTGAATTTCCTCCTGGCCACTACCTCTGGAGCAAAGAAGGAAAAATCACAAAATATTACAAACGCGACTGGATGGAATACGACAACGTAAAAGACAACACGAGCGATTTAGAAGAACTACGCGTTGCTTTTGAAAAAGCCGTAAAGTCTCACATGATGTCTGATGTACCTTACGCGGTGTTGTTATCTGGTGGTTTAGACTCGTCGTTAGTGTCTGCTGTAGCTGCACAATATGTGGCGAAGCGCGTTGAAGACGAAGACAAAACCGATGCGTGGTGGCCGCGTCTGCACAGCTTCGCTGTAGGCCTTGAAGGTGCTCCTGATCTGAAAGCGGCTAAGAAAGTGGCGGACATGATTGGTACGGTTCACCATGAAATTCATTTTACGATTCAAGAAGGTTTAGATGCCATCCGTGATGTTATCTTCCATCTAGAAACCTACGATACAACCACCATTCGTGCCGCCACCCCTATGTACCTAATGACCCGCAAAATCAAAGCGATGGGCATTAAAATGGTGCTTTCAGGTGAAGGCTCTGACGAAATCTTTGGTGGTTATCTGTATTTCCACAAGGCGCCAAACGCCAAAGAATTCCACGAAGAAACGGTACGTAAACTTGACCGCCTGCATATGTTTGACTGTGCACGTGCTAACAAGGCCACTTCTGCATGGGGTGTAGAAGCACGTGTTCCATTCTTAGACAAAAACTTCATTGACGTCGCCATGCGCTTAAACCCGCAGGATAAAATGTGCATAGATGGAAAAATGGAGAAGTGGATCCTTCGCAAAGCGTTTGATAACGGCGAGACATTACCTGCAGAAGTATTGTGGCGTCAGAAAGAACAGTTTGGTGACGGTGTAGGTTATTCGTGGATTGACTCAATTCGCCACTTCGTAGAAAACGAAGTCACAGATCAACAGCTTGCTACCGCTGAGTTCCGCTTTCCAGTTAACACGCCTGACACTAAAGAAGGCTACTACTACCGCACAATTTTCGAGAGCTATTTCCCTCAAGAAAGTGCAGCGCGCTGCGTACCCGGCGGTAAGTCAATTGCGTGTAGTACGGCAGAGGCACTAGAGTGGGATGAAAGCTTTAAAAACAATGCTGATCCATCAGGTCGTTCAATGAAAGGGGTTCACTCAGGTGAATCGTAACGGCTATTGAGCCTTTAAGAACGAGAGAAAAACGCGGCCTGTGCCGCGTTTTTTCATTTTTTAAGGGTATTTAGGAACCGCTATTCTTCTTTGTTCTGCTTGTACCAAAGGGCTGGATTCGACAACGGTGTTTCAACTGGCAGTAGAGGGTTTTCTAGCGAAAAAACGGTTCTCTCTTCCATATTTAACGACGTTAAAATAGGTGCGTAGGTTGAGTTGAATAATTCATCGAATGAGCCATCATCTATGGCTCTTTGTAGACCCGTCTCTATTAAGTTTGCTAGCGTTTTGTTGTTTAAACTCACAAAATAGTACATTGCCGTTGGGTAATACAGTGCCATGGATGGTTCAAGATAGAGGTTACTACCCGGGCCTTCAGCCTCAAGTTCAGCGTTAACTTCAATCACTGAACGAGGAAAAATATCGCCCTTGCCCTGCCCTATCAGGTCATAGGCTTCCCGAAACTCTGGCACTGTGAATACGTTAAAGCCGTTCGCTTGAAGAATTTTCGTATCTGGCCATTCTTCGCCCTGAATAGGAGTCAGTTTACGCATATCATTAAGAGACAATACGTTGTCAAACTTCGACTTTTTATTTTTGTTTATAACGAACACCCGAAGCCCAATTAGTCCTTTTGCAATGGGAATACGGATAGGCGTTAATTCCTTTTCTCGCTGACTATCAGTCATGCTCCACACCACGTTAACTTCTCTATTTTCGCGAAGTTGACGCATCGCTTTTCCTGTCAGAAGGATCCTGTCTGACGGACGTAGCTCGTAATTTACGCCTGTTTTATCTAGGGCAAGTTTTAATAAAGCGATTGGGTATTGTGCACGCGCATCTGAGTCGTCAATAGGACGAGGATAGTTGATAGTCCACAGCGCCCCCTGCACATAAGACGCTGTAAGCAGGCCACATAGAACACAAAACAGAAGGTTAACCCTTCTAAACAGGTTTAGATTAACCATTTTCGCAGCGCCATAAGTTGGTCTTTTGAACTGACATTTACTCGATACCAATATACTTGTGTGTTTGTAACGATAGTCGCCAGTTTCGCTCAATACAAGTCTTAACTGCAAGCTCCGTCGCTCGCTTTTGCTGGCTAATAGGTTGTAAACACACCTGTTTTCCTTCAAGGGAAGACACATTAGCAAGCAGCGCATCAAGTTCATCGATGTGCTTTTGCATGGCAATAGGATGCTTAATCTCATTGGCTCTTTCAAGAGCACTGACTAATACATCATAACCGCCTTTCATATTTATTTTTGGCGACACTGTCACATAAGTACGTGGATCACAAAGCACTTCGAACGTACCGCTGGTTTCGATTTGCGTAGAGTACCCATTATCGTGAAGTAGCTTGGTGAGCGGTCGCAAATCGTACATACATGGTTCACCGCCGGTGATAACCACGTGTTTTGCGACATAACCTTCTATAGAAAACTGAGCTAATAAGGCCGCTTCATCAGAAATAAAGTAGGTTTCCGACTCTTGCCCTTTATTAATTACGGCCTCTGGCGTAACGCTCAAATCAGCCTTTATTTCCCAAGTATGCTTCGTATCACACCACGGGCAACCGACAGGGCAACCTTGTAACCTTACAAAAATGGAAGGAATACCGGTATGGGCACCTTCACCTTGGATAGTTTCAAACATCTCATTGATGTTTAGCGTGGACATTACAGACAATTTGATACCCTTTAACGATTGTATGTTGGGATTTTACCAAGGATCACATAAAATTCGGGGATAATTTCTTAAATCTTCAAAAACTATGTCAGAAAACGTTGTTGTTATTTATTCTGGAGGCATGGACTCCTTCACAGTGTTACATAAAGCACTGAAAGAGGGAAAAAAAGTTCACGCCCTCAGTTTCGACTATGGTCAACGCCACAAAAAAGAGCTTGATTACGCTGCAAGGGTATGTGAATCACTCAATGTCCCTCATAAGATTGTGGATATCAGTGCCATCAATACCCTGATTGGTGGCTCAGCTTTAACTTCGGATATAGAGGTACCAGAAGGGCACTATGAAGAGCCGAGCATGAAACAAACCGTGGTGCCAAATCGTAATATGATACTGCTCTCCCTTGCAGTGGGCTATGCTGTGAGCCTAGAAGCTAAGGAAGTCTACTATGGGGCACACTCTGGCGACCACGCTATATATCCAGATTGTCGTCCTGAATTTGTTCATAAAATGAATGACGTTTGCGGTATCGCTAATTACACCCCGGTCACTATCATGACCCCTTATATTGACGTAAGCAAAACGGCGATTTTGACC
>Ga0209712_10001013_pt1 | contig 24269 bp, 17 predicted proteins | sample ArcOceMetagenome_FD_187443 | JGI IMG/M metagenome (GOLD analysis project Ga0209712, IMG submission 187443) | Marine eukaryotic phytoplankton communities from Arctic Ocean - Arctic Ocean - Greenland ARC118M Metagenome (SPAdes) (version 2) | ecosystem: Environmental > Aquatic > Marine > Oceanic...
GAAGAAGAAAAGCTTCTCATTAAAAAGCAAGTTTTAGAAATACTAGAGCAAGCTGATACAAATGCTCAAGCTCAAGTAACAGATCGCTGGAAGTCAGATATGGCAAGTGACAGTTTCTTGTCTAAAAATATTCGACCAATTATACTTATATATATAACGGTTATATTTACAGCATTGGCATTTACTGATGGTAACATCGGGGAATTTCAAATAGCAAAAGAATATATACCTATATTTCAAACGTTACTAGTTACTGTCTACGGAGCATACTTTGTAGGAAGGACTTGGGAAAAAGCAACAAAAATAAACAATAAATAAACAAAATGGGACAATTTTTAAATCAGCCAGATTTTATAGAGTTTGGCAAGGTAGTAGTACCAAGCAATACAATCAATGCTTCTACAAATCTTAACAAAGCTTCTTTGTGGGTTGGTGGAACAGGAACAGTAACAGCAATATTATCAAGTACACTTGGAGGTGTTGTAACAAATTTTACAATAACATCGCCAGGAACGGGTTATACTACAGCTGATGGAGTAGCAACATTAAATGACGACGGTACAGTAGCAACTGGATTAACAGTGGATGTTACTGTTGACGGGGCTGGTGGACTTGATACTGTAGTTTTAAGCAATACAGGTAGCGGTTATACCGTAGGACAAACACTTAGAATAGCAGGTGGTGTTTTAGGTATAATTACAATTACAGGAATTGACAATACACCTTTAGCATCTCAAGCAGTATCCTTTAAAGGAGTACAAGCCGGAACATACTTACCAGTGATTGTTGATTATGTGTTAATAGAACCTACCACTCCAGCTTCTCTGATAGTCGCATGTCATTAAGAATACTCAAAAACAAGTAACTATATAATTATTATATAAACAATTAAATCATATTATTATGTCTAAAAAATTATCAGAAGTAGAGTTAAAAGAATTACAAGAAGTCATTGGTAAAATCAACGAGGTGCAAATGCAAATTGGTGGTTTAGAAATGCAAAAACAAGAACTTATTTTAACGGGGTTTGAAGCTAAAAAAGCTTTAGGTGAAACTCAAAAGAAGCTAGAAGAGACTTATGGTCAGGTTTCTATTGATATCCAAAATGGAGAAATCAAAGAAAATGAATCAGATAGTTAGAAAAATAAGTATTGGTAAAGACTATAAAAATGATGCCATGCACTATTCTGTTGGACAGGAAGTGTATGGTGGTCATACCATAAAAAATATAATTGAAGAAGAAACTAAGTACTCAATTTATATAGAAAAAAATAACGAGCTATTGCCTTGGAAAGACTTTAATAAAAACATGGCGATTGCAGTAGAATATGATTTGCAATATTAATGAAATCATTAATAAATTTTATTATAAAGCCGGTAGGCGATAGATATAATAATGTAAAAAATATTGACGGCAATGAATTACTTTTAAATACAGAACTTCATAATCATAACTATTCAAACAGAATAGCGAAAGTTATGTCTATTCCTACTTTAGCGGATACAGATATAAAAGAAGGGGATGAAGTAATAGTACATCACAATGTATTTAGACGTTTTAAAGACATTAGAGGAAACGAAAAAAACAGTAGATCATATTATAAAGATGATATATATTTTGCAACAGAAGATCAAGTTTATGCTTATAAGAAAAAAGATAAGTGGGTTAGTTGTAAAGGATATAATTTCGTTAAGCCTATAAAAGAAACAAAAGCATTTTCATTAGATAAAGAAAAAGAAGGTGTGGGAGTTTTATACTTCAAAGATCCAAGCTTAAAAGGATTAAAAGAAGGAGACTTAATTGGGTTTAGGCCCGGGGCAGAATATGAATTTGTAATCGGCAGCGATAGAATTTATAGAGTACCCACCAATTCAATCACAATTAAATATGAATATCAAGGAAACGAAGAAGAATATAATCCTAGCTGGGCATAAAGCAGTCGAAGAATTAATTAAAGTAGCTAACGCAGCTATAGTTGATTCTGGAGATGATATAACAGCAGATAGATTAAAGAATGCAGCGGCCACAAAAAAGCTAGCTATATTTGATGCTTTTGAAATTCTTACTAGAATACAACTTGAGCAAGATATTCTTGACGAAAAGCCAACCGAAATAAAAGAAGATAAAGCTTTTAAAGGGTTTGCTGAAAAAAGATCTAAATAATGTATCAGCAATCATTATATAAGATCATAACTCCCGTAAAACTTACTACAATTTCAAGACTTAATAAATCTAAAAAATGGGAGTATGGCTATAACAAAGAACACGATGTTGTTGTTATAAGTAAGACTGGACAGATTGGTGATATATATGAAATACAAAATCTCAAAATAGCATTACCTAAAGCTCCAAGTAATATAAGCAAATTAACAAAAAAATGGACAACTGAGGAATACCCTAAAGAATTAAAAACAATTGAAAGTATATTTGATTGGAGGGATTATCCAGAAAAGTTTAAAATAAAATGGGAAAGCTATATAGATGAACAATTTAATAAAAGAGAAAACGGCCATTGGTTCAATAATAAGGGTTTGGATACTTATATTACTGGTACTCACTTTATGTACCTGCAGTGGTCCAAGATTGATGTTGGGCAGCCAGACTTTAGGGAATCAAACAGATTATTCTATATATTCTGGGAAGCTTGTAAAGCAGACACCCGATGTTATGGTATGTCATATCTCAAGAATAGACGTTCAGGCTTTTCATTTATGGCATCAGGGGAGACTGTTAACATGGCAACCATATCAAGCGATTCACGGTTTGGAATTTTGTCCAAATCTGGCTCCGATGCGAAGAAAATGTTTACAGATAAAGTTGTACCCATATCAGTCAACTATCCATTCTTCTTTAAACCGATCCAGGACGGTATGGACAGGCCGAAAACAGAACTTGCCTATCGTGTCCCCGCCTCTAAGCTCACCAGAAAATCCATTACAAGATCAAAAGGTCACGAAACGCTTAATGGTCTTGACACCACGGTCGATTGGAAAAACACCGGTGATAACGCCTACGATGGAGAAAAATTAAAACTACTAGTACACGATGAAAGTGGAAAATGGGAAAGGCCAAATAACATATTAAATAACTGGCGAGTTACAAAAACGTGTTTAAGATTAGGTTCTAGAATTATTGGAAAGTGTATGATGGGCTCAACCTCAAATGCATTAGATAAAGGTGGAGATAATTTTAAAAAATTATATAACAATTCAGATGTTACCAAAAGAAACAGGAACGGTCAAACCGCTTCAGGTTTATATTCTTTGTTTATTCCTATGGAATGGAATTATGAGGGATTTATTGACGAATATGGGATACCTGTATTTAATACCCCTAAAGAATCTGTTCTAGGTCCATATAACGACGTTATAGACACCGGAGTTATAGAACACTGGAGTAATGAGGCAGAAGGATTAAAGTCTGACCAGGATGCTTTAAACGAATTCTACAGGCAATTTCCAAGGACAGAGGAACACGCTTTTAGAGATGAAACAAAAAATAGTATATTTAATTTAGTTAAAATATACGAACAAATAGATTACAATGAAGATCTAGGTAATACAAATGTATTAACAAGAGGTAGCTTTCAATGGGTAAATGGAATAAAAGATTCTACAGTTATATTTACACCTAATCCATCTGGAAGATTTTTAGTATCTTGGGTTCCTGGAGAACATTTGCAGAACAAGCAAGTTATAAACAAAGGATTAAAATCACCAGGCAATGATCATATGGGTGCATTTGGTTGTGATAGTTATGATATATCTGGAACAACTGATGGTCATGGATCTAAAGGAGCTTTACACGGATTAACTAAGTTTAGTTTAGAAGATGCTCCAGCTAATACATTTTTTTTAGAATACATAGCTAGGCCACAAACCGCTGAAATATTTTTTGAAGATGTATTAATGGCTTGTATATTTTATGGAATGCCTTTGTTATGTGAAAACAACAAACCTAGGTTATTGTATTATTTTAAAAGAAGAGGCTACAGAGGTTATTCTATGAATAGACCTGATAAGCTTTGGAATAAGTTATCTGTAACAGAAAGAGAGATTGGTGGAATGCCTAACTCTAGTGAAGATATAAAACAAGCTCACGCGGCTGCTATAGAAACATATATAGATAAACACGTAGGTTTGCAAGAAGATGGTCAATACGGTGCAATGTATTTTAACACTACTTTAAATGATTGGGCTGGATTCGATATAAACAAAAGAACAAAGTTTGATGCTGCTATAAGTTCAGGCTTAGCAATAATGGCGTGTAATCGACATTTATATTATCCAAGACAACAAGTACAAAAAGAAACAATAAGTTTAAACATAGCTAAATACACTAATCAAGGTGGTTTATCAAAATTAATAGAAAAATAAAAATATGGCTGAGTCAGTTATAACAAGTTATTTTCCAAGCCAGATTGCTAGCGATGAGGAGAAAATGTCAATGGATTATGGTACTACTGTCGGTAGAGCTATAGAAAGTGAGTGGTTTAATAATAGCAACGGAGGCAGCAGTAGCCGATTCCAAAGTAATCAAGTTAGTTTTCATAACTTAAGGCTGTACGCTAGAGGAGAACAATCTATACAAAAATATAAAGATGAATTATCTATTAATGGTGATTTATCATATTTAAATTTAGACTGGAAGCCAGTACCAATTATACCTAAATTTGTAGATATAGTTGTTAACGGTATTTCTGATAGACTTTTTGATATACGTGCTTATTCGCAAGATCCTTACGGAGTAGATAAACGTACTAGATATATGGAATCTTTAATAAGAGATATGCAAACTAAAGAGCTTAATGAATTTGCTTCTGCGGAATTTGGCGTTAACTTATTTGAAAATGACCCAACAACATTACCTAAAAATAAAGAAGAGTTAGATCTTCACATGCAACTTACTTACAAGCAGCAAGTTGAGATTGCTGAAGAGCAAGCTATTAAAGTTTTATTGGATGGCAATAATTATGACTTAACAAAAAGACGTTGTAATTATGATTTAACCACTATAGGTATTGGTGCTGTAAAAAATCTTTTTACAAAATCAGAAGGTGCTAAAGTAGAATACGTTGATCCTGTTAATTTAGTTTGGTCATATAGTGACTCCCCTTACTTTGATGATGTTTATTATGTAGGAGAAGTAAAATCTGTACATTTAAACGAACTTAAAAAAGAATTTCCTTGGCTAAGTAATGATGAACTAAAAGATATAGCAGGTCAATCTGTTACTAACAATGGATTTTACAATAGATCTATTACTAATGTTGATAAGGACGATTCCAATACTGTACAAGTATTATATTTTAATTATAAAACATTTACAAACGAAGTATACAAGGTTAAAGAAACAGCTACAGGAGCAGCTAAGTTAATACCTAAAACAGATCAATTTAATCCACCTCCAGAATTATATGAAGAATATGGTATTGAAAAGTTATCTCAATCAATTGAAGTATTATACGAAGGAGTAAAGATTGTGGGCGGTAGAATGCTTAAGTGGGAATTAGCTAAGAATATGATTAGGCCTAAAAGCGATTATTCTAAAGTTAAGATGAACTACAGCATGGTAGCTCCTAGAATGTATCAAGGAAGAATAGAATCTATAGTAAGTCGTATAACTGGCTTTGCTGATATGATTCAGCTTACTCATTTAAAGCTACAACAAGTTATGTCAAGAATGGTTCCAGATGGAGTTTATCTTGATGCAGACGGTTTAGCTGAAGTTGATTTAGGTAACGGTACAAATTACAATCCGCAAGAAGCACTTAATATGTTTTTTCAAACAGGATCTGTAATAGGTAGATCATTCACTCAAGATGGTGATATGAATCCAGGTAAAGTTCCAATTCAAGAAATAACTACAGGAGCAGGTGGTGGAAAAATGCAAGCTTTAATTGGCAATTACAATTACTACATGCAAATGATTCGTGATGTAACTGGTTTAAATGAAGCAAGAGATGGTAGTACTCCTGATTCAAGAGCTTTAGTAGGTGTACAAAAAATGGCTGCTGCAAATTCAAATGTGGCAACAAGACACATATTAGATGCAAGTTTATTTTTAACGTCAGATTTATGTCAAGGATTATCATTAAGAATTTCAGATATATTAGAATACTCACCAACAAGAGAAGCGTTTATTCATAAAATAGGTAATCAAAATGTTGCGGTATTAGAAGAAATGAAAGATTTATATCTTTATGATTTTGGTATATTTATTGAATTACAACCAGACGAAGAAGAAAGAGCAATATTAGAAAGTAATATACAAGCTGCTGTGCAAAGCGGGTTGATTGATTTATCTGATGCTATTGATCTTAGGGAAGTTAGAAATCTTAAGCTAGCTAATCAGTTGCTGAAAATAAGAAGAATTGATAAGCAAAATAAAGATCAAGAAATACAGCAACAAAATATACAAGCACAAGCACAAGCAAATGCACAAGCTCAACAAGTAGCTGCTCAAGCGGAAGTACAAAAAGGTCAGGCTTTAATACAACAAAAAATAGAATTAGCAAATGCTCAAGCACAAATAGATACTCAAAAATTAATGCAAGAAGCTACTTTGAAAAAAGAGTTAATGCAATTAGAGTTTGAAATGAATATGCAGCTTAAAGGTATTGAAGTTCAAGGACGTAAAACAGAAGTAGTAGATAAAGAGGATAGGAAAGACGATAGAACTAAATTACAAGCTACTCAACAAAGTGAATTAATACAACAAAGACAAAATAACTTGCCAGCTCAAAATTTTGAATCAAGTGGATTCGATACAATGGGAGGTGGGTTTAACTTAGGTTCGTCAGACCCTAGGTAATAATAATAATAACAATTATATAATATTTTATCATGTCAGAAGAATTAGAACAAAAAACACCTGTTGTTGAAGAAGTCAAAACAGAAGAGCCTAAGCCTGTATCAGTAGATGATGGCATTATCAAGGTTGATTTAAGATCATTAAATAAAGAAGAAGAAAATACTATTCCAGAGCAAGAAATAATTGCAGAGGAAGTTAATCAACCAGTCGCTGTTATAGAGGAAGTTGCTGAAGAAGCGCCACAACAACAAGAAGTGGTTCAAGCTGAAGAATCTTTTATTGAAGAAATAACAGACGAAGAAGTTGCAGAAGCCGTAGAAGAACTCGAAGAGCAAGTTGAGCAAGCAATTGTAGAAAAAGATTTAGGTATTGAATTACCTGAAAATTTACAGAAAGCTGTAGATTTTATGAATGAAACTGGAGGTAGTTTACAGGATTATGTAAAGCTTAACACAGATTATTCAGCATTAAATGAAACACAATTGCTAAGAGAGTTTTACGAAGCTACCAAACCTCATTTAGATAGAGAAGAAATTGACTTTATAATGGAAGACAATTTTGCTTATGATGAAGAGGTTGATGAGGATAGAGATATTCGAAGAAAAAAATTAGCTAGAAAAGAAGAGCTTGCAAAAGCTAAAGGACACTTAAACGGATTAAAGTCTAAGTACTACGAAGAAATAAAAGCTGGATCTAACTTAAATCCAGAAACAAAAAAAGCGGTTGATTTTTTCAATCGTTATAAAAAAGAAAGCGAAGAAGCGAGTAAAGTAACTGAAAACCAGGTATCTACATTTAACAGTAAAACAGAAAAGCTTTTTTCCAATGATTTCAAAGGTTTTGATTTCAACGTTGGTGAAAAGAAATTTCGTTACAAAGTTAAAAATGCAGATCAGGTTAAAGACTCCCAAGGCGATATCAATAATTTTGTCAAGAAGTTCTTGAACGATAAAAATGAAATGAGCGACGCCGCTGGATATCACAAGTCTTTATTTACAGCTATGAATGCAGATGCAATTGCAAACCACTTTTATGAACAGGGTAAAACCGACGCTATGAAGTCAAGTGTACAAAGATCGAAGAATATTGATATGGACCCAAGAGGTGTTCATGAAAACGTCAAGACATCTTCAGGAACTACATTTAAGTCAATTCAATCTACTGGACCTTCTAAGTTTGGAGTAAAAACAAGAAATTAAACTTAAAAATTAAAATTATGGCATTAGGATCATTTACAGGAAGTGCTGGCGCATTGGCGCATTTAACACCACGACCTACACAAACATTATTTAATGACAATTACCTGTCTTTATCAGACATGGATTTTACAAAACAATTCTTACCAGAAGTATATGAGAAAGAAGTAGAAAGATACGGAAATCGTACTATCTCTGGATTCTTACGTATGGTAGGTGCAGAAATGCCTATGGCTTCTGACGTAGTAGTATGGTCTGAACAAGGTAGATTACACGCAGCTTATGACCCAGTAGTTACTACAACTACAACAGTGGTTATTCCAGCTAATGCAGCAGGAGCTTCTCAAAACGTTATTGGCCCAGGTGCTACTATCGTTGTTGCTTCAGCAAATGGATTAGTAGTTGAAAAAGCTTATGTACAGTCTGTAGCAGTTGCAGCAGGTGTTGCAACATTAACAGTAACTGGATACGCAGCAGCAACTATTACTGCACACGCAGCGGCTAAAGTATTTGTATACGGTTCTGAATATGCAAAAGGAACATCTAACGCAGGAACTTCTGTTGATGCAGCTTTTGAGCAATTCAACAACAAACCAATTATCTTAAGAGATAAGTACAATGTGAACGGTTCTGATACTGCTCAAATTGGATGGGTTGAAGTTACTACTGAAGCTGGAACTTCTGGATATTTATGGTATTTAAAATCTGAGCACGAAGCTAGAATTCGTTTTGAAGATCAATTAGAAATGAGTATGTTAGAAGCTGAAAAAGCTGTTGCTCCTATTGTACCAACTGGAGACTTTGGAACTTCAACAGGAACTCAACTTACTGGTTCTGATGGATTATTTTCTGCATTAGAAACTAGAGGATTAGTTTATTCTGATGTTGATTTTGGTGGAGCAGACGGACTTAACGATTTTGACGTGATATTACAAGAACTTGATAAGCAAGGATCAATTGAAGAGAACATGATGTTCTTAAATAGATCAGCATCTTTAGGTATTGATAATATGTTAGCATCTGTTAATTCAGCTTACGCAACAGGATCTTCTTATGGAGTATTTAATAACAGTTCTGAAATGGCATTGAACTTAGGTTTCTCTGGATTCAGACGTGGTTCTTATGATTTCTATAAGACTGACTGGAAATACTTAAACGACGCTACTACTCGTGGATTAGTTGGAGATATTGAAGGTGTATTAGTACCAGCAGGAACTTCTACTGTTTACGATCAATCATTAGGACAGAATATTTCAAGACCATTCTTACACGTACGTTATAGAGCTTCAGAAGCTGATGACAGAAAGATGAAATCTTGGATCACTGGATCTGTTGGTGGAAACTTTACAAGCGACGAGGATGCAATGAACGTTCACTTCTTATCAGAAAGATGTTTATGTGTACAAGCGGCAAATAACTTCGTGTTATTTAAGAAAATCGCAGCATAGTAAATTAATGTAATTTTTACCCTCGTTATATGAACGGGGGTAACTATTACTTTTATAAAATTATTTAATCATATTATATCATGGCTATAAAAGCACAAGCAAAGCAAGTTGAGGTTGCTCCTCAGGCACAAGTAATAGCAGCACCAAAAAAAGCTGCAAAACCACAATGGGAATTTAAAGATAGAGTATATTACTTAACAGGTAATAAAAGCCCATTAATTTTTACAATACCTTCTAAGCATTCAAGGAATAAACCATTATTATATTTTGACAAAGAATCTGGTTATCAAAGAGAACTTAGATATGCTACAAATCAACCAACACCTTTTGCTGATGAACAAAAAGGAGAGTCAACGTTAGGAAGAATTGTAATGAAAAACGGAACATTAACTGTTCCTAAAGAACAAGTTGCATTGCAACAATTATTATCAGTATATCATCCATTAAAAGATTTAGTTTACAAAGAACTTAATAAAGAACAAGATTCTGTAAATCAAATAGATTGGATTGAATTAGAATTAGAAGCTCTTACAGCGGCTAAAAACCTTGATGTGGATCATGCAGAAGCTATATTAAGATCTGAATTTGGAGAAAAAGTTACACAACTTTCATCTAATGAATTAAAAAGAGATCTAATGATATTTGCTAAAAACGATCCAATATTATTTCTAGAGCTAGCAGCTGACGATCATATTCAATTAAGGAATATAGGAGCTAAAGCAGTAGAAGCTGGTATTTTAAATTTATCTTCTGATCAACGCACATTTACTTATGGAGCTGGAGGCAGAAAATTAATGACAATACCTTTTGATGAACATCCTTATTCAGCATTAGCGTCTTTCTTTAAGACAGATGATGGTATGGAAGTTTACAAAGCAATATTAAAGAAACTTAAATAAGTTACCTTATAGTGGTTAGGCTACTGTAATCGTGGCCTAACTATTATAATAATAAAAAAATACAACAATGGCAATAAGCGTAAATACTGTTTATCAAAGAGTACTTGGTATACTCAATAAAGAACAAAGAGGTTATGTAACTGCTCAAGAATTTAACTTATTCGCTAATCAAGCACAGCAAGATTTATTTGAACAATACTTTTATGACATAAACCAATTTGGTAGAGTTTCAGGTAATGATACGGAATATTCGGACATGCTTACATTGCTTAATGAAAAAATTAACATATTTGAAACAATAGCCGCACCAACAAGAAACGCAGGGTATTTTATTGCTCCTGCAAACTTATACCGGTTAGGGACTGTTGTTTATAAAAACACAACAACAAATTCATTTGGTACGTCTTCTACAGAACAGATTGAAGCCGAGCGCATTAATGCTAATGAGTTTTTGTATATTAATTCTTCACCTTTAACAAAGCCTACGAATACTAGACCTGTATATACTTCAAATACAAGTGGTATAAAAGTATATGCTAATTCTGAAATAGATAGCGTTGCTTTAGTAGATTATCAATACATAAAGAAACCTGCTACAGTTAACTGGGCATATCAAATTGTATTTAACGAACCTTTATACAACGCAAATAATTCTACAGACTTTGAATTACACCCGGCAGATGAAGCTGATCTTGTTATAAAAATATTAGAATTAGCTGGTATATTGATAAAAGATTTAAACTTATATCAAGTAATGAATCAAGAAGAACAAGAAACTATTCAACAAGAAAAATCATAACATATGTCCTTACCTTTACAAACAGATGAACAATATTATTTAGGCCCGGATGGTATTTGGAATAGCTGGGACGAAAATTATGGAAATTATCAATTCACCAGTATAAAAGATGTTATAAATAATTTTATTATATCTTATGTAGGTGAAGAAAAAATTATCCCTAAAGCTAAAAGAACAGACGTTGCATTTCATGCTCAGCGAGGAATACAGGAATTTAGTTTTGATATACTTCCTTCGGTTAAAAGTCAAGAAATTGAAATTGGACCTAACTTAAATATGATATTACCTAAAGATTATGTAAACTATGTAAAAGTTACATGGACAGATTCTAGCGGTATTGAAAGAGTTGTATATCCAGCTATTAACACAAGCAACCCTTTTCCTATATTGCAAGACGCTAATTACGAATACTTATTTGATGAGCAAAAACAAGAAATTATATCTGCGCAATCATCAGAAACACAAAAAAAATTTCAAAGTCCAACTTCGCAAAATCAAAACACCGACAATATAGTACCTAATGATTTAACTTTTCAAAAAGGTTACGGCAGAAGATATGGTATTTCACCTCAGCAAGCTCAATCTAATGGGGTATTTTACATAGATCAATTGCAAGGAATTATATTTTTTGATTCATCATTTGTAAACAAAATTGTTACTTTAAAATATATATCCGATGGTATTGGATGTACAGATGAAGATATGACTGTGCATAAATTTGCAGAAGATGCTTTATATAAGTATATAGCTTACGCAATATTATCTACAAGAGCTAATACACCAGAATATTTAGTATCTAGGTTTAAAAAAGAAAGATCAGCTGCAAAGCGAAATGCAAAATTAAGATTATCTAATATTAAGATAGAAGAAATTACGCAGGTTATGCGTAACAAATCTAAGATCATAAAACACTAGTATATGGGAGAGTTTGTTAGAGTTTTCCAATCAGGGAGAATGAACAAAGACCTGGATGAACGCTTAGTTCCGAATGGCGAATACAGAGATGCCTTAAATTTAGACTTAGCTAATTCTGACGGAAGTGACGTTGGTGCTTTACAAAGTATAAAGGGTAACTCAGAACTTAAATTTAAAGTTTCTAGCGGAAAAGATCAAAGCTGGACATCTAATTATATAAATAGCTTATCTAATGCTCAATGTATAGGTACATATAGAGATGATGCTAACGAAAAAATCTACTGGTTCATAGCCAGTGATACCGTAAGCGCTATAGCTGAGTATGATCAAACTTCAAATACAGTATCTCCTATTTTAGTTGATGCGCAAAATATATTAAAATTTTCCGCGGATTATCGTATTACTGGAATAAACACAATTGATAACCTTTTGTTTTGGACTGATGATCAAACAGAACCAAAGAAAATAAATATTGATAAATTTAAAACAGGATCTGTAGACTTTGTTACTCAAACAAAAATACCTTTATGGATACCTTCTCAAAACACATATTCAGCAAATTTAACCGGACAACCTGACTTTACAGAAGCGGATGTTACTGTGATTAAAAAATCGCCGTTGCCATCGCTAACTTTAAATATGGCTCCGTCTTTATTTGGTGCTGACCAACCAGGTACTGGCACTACACCTGTATCAACTTCTTATACAGCTAGTGGATCCACAGGTACATTAGAGAATTTTACATACGTACCCGACGTGGCCGCTGCTCCTGGAGATACGGAATCTTTACCTACTTTTGGTACTTGGTCAGATAATGTTGCTTTAGACTCTGCTTACTATGCGGGAAGTAACTTACCTGCAGGCTATAATGGTACTAATCAAATAGTTATAAGCCAACTTGCTCCAGCTTGGTCACAAGAACCTAATTCAATAATTGTATTATCAGGATCATATACTAATGAATACAACGAAGTATTTAATTACGATCTAAGAGCTTTAATAGTATCAGTAAACAATACTACAGTTACTATAAAGATATTATCAATAACAAATGAAATACAAATATTTGCTTCTCCTGTCATATGGGATTGTTTAATTGTAGAAAAAGAACCATTATTTGAATATGTTTTTCCTAGATTTGCATATAGATGGAAATACATAGATAATGAATATTCTTGTTTTTCTCCTTTTACAGAAGTAGCTTTTATAGGTAGTGAATTTGAATATTTATCTTCAGACGGGCACAATGCTGGTATGACTAATAATATTAGAAAGCTTATACTTGAAAATATTAACTGGGGATCTGAAGAAGTAAGCGAGGTTGACTTGTTATATAAAGAATCAAACAGCCAAGCTATATATGTTGTTGAAACATTAAAAAGAAAAGATTACACCGTTAACAATGTATTAACTACTACATTTAATATAGAAAACGAAATATTAGGAGCTATTGTCGAAGCTAACCAAATATTAAGAACATGGGATAATGTACCTAGAGCTGCTAAATCACAAGAAATAACAGGTAATAGAATTGTATACGGTAATTACTTACAAAATTATAATGTAGATCCTATATCTTTAAATACTGCGGCTTTTAGTCAACCTCACCCAAATTCAGACGATGATTCTACTACAAACTTACCTATAGCCTCTGTTAAATCTTTAAGAACATATCAAGCTGGTATTGTATTTAAGGATCCATATGGTAGGGAAGCGCCTGTGTTTACTAATAAAACAGCAGCTGTTACTTTTCCAATAACAAATTCAAATTCTGTAAACAAAATAAGTATTACGCCTACTGGAGATGCTCCAACGTGGGCTTCCTCTTACAAAGTGTTTATAAAAGAAGGTACTACAGAATACTACAACATTGCTTTAGATAGATATTACAATGCAGATGACGGGAACGTGTGGTTATCTTTTCCATCTTCAGAAAGAAACAAAATAGATGATGAAACTTATTTAATACTAAAAAAACAGCACGCATCTTCTAAAGCTGTAGATGCATTACATAAATATAAGGTATTAGCAATAGAAAATGAAGCTCCTAGTTTTATTAAAATTAACAATAAGTCAATAGGTAGAGCAGAATGTGAAATTTTAAACAATTCTAAACCTCAGCTTGACAGTATATTTTTTAAATTCGATGGGCCTAGCACAGATAGCAACCCAAACTTTAGAGATGGATTTAATTCAAATTCATCATTAAGAATATCTGTAAGTAATTTTTCAACAAAAACTTATAAAATTGCATCAGGTGGCCCAACAGGTACAGGCAACGAATATTCTGTACAATTAGATGAACCTTTAGGTAATGAGGCTTTTTGGTTAAACGAATTAGGAGAAGGAGATAAAATAATAATAACTTTATTCGAGCAAGAGTCTCAGGATTTACCTGAATTTGCTGGTAGATTTTTTGTAAAAATTAATAGAGATTACGGTTTTGATACCAATATAATTGACACATTTCCTATACAACAAACAGATTATGCTGTAAAAAATTCTTTTGAAGTATTATCACAAAAAAATCAAGGAAACGGCAATAATTCTCAAGATGCTGTTTGGTATGACAAAGGAAGTACAAGCGGAAGAAGCTCAAAACGAAAACCTCACGGAGGAAATTGCCCTTGGAAATACCCTGGGGAATGTTCAGATAATACAAAGTTTACCGTTATGGTGCACGGGCTTCATCGAGATGATAGAAATGACCCTCTTAAATGGTTAGGAGGAGCTATGGCTGAGATTGATAAAATTGGCACTATCGTTAGATTTGCAGATGCTTCAGGAGTTTTTGGTAAACCTTATATAATAAAAGCTACCACTCGAGAATTTAAAAGAAGAGGTATGCGTAGGTCAAATAGTAATTACGCAAACTTTAGTAACGGTAGAAACCAGTGGAACATTGAGTTAGAAGAGCCTTACTCTGATCAAGATTTGTTTACAAATAGATTAGGATCAAACCCTATTACTCAAATACAAATTTTAGAAAAAGTACAAAAAGACGGTAACAAGACTTTAAGTACTAATGATCCTGCAATATTTGAAACAGAACCTAAGGAAAGTGTTGATTTAGACTTTTATCATGAAGCTTCAGGTTCTTTTAGCATAGCTGATTACAATACTACTAAAATTATCGATTGGTTTAATGTTTTTGCTTTTGGTAATGGAGTAGAATCCAATAGAATAAGGGATGATTACAATGCAGTAACTATAGATAAAGGCCCTAAACTTTCTACAATATTAGACGAACCATATGCAGCTGAAAGACGCGGAAATGGAATGATATTTTCACAAATATATAACTCAACATCCGGCGTAAATAGATTAAATCAATTTATTCAAGCATTACCTATAACAAAAGACTTAAATCCTATTTACGGTACAATACAAAAACTTCACTCTAGAGACACTGATTTAATATCTCTATGCGAAGATAAGTGTTTAAGAATATTAGCTAATAAGGATGCTTTATACAACGCTGACGGCAATGCAAATGTTACATCTAATAATAATGTATTGGGTCAAGCTGTTCCTTACGCTGGGGAATTTGGTATATCTAAAAATCCTGAGTCATTTGCATCTTATGGTTTTAGAACTTATTTTACAGATAAAAACAGAGGAGCAGTAATAAGATTATCAAGAGACGGAATTACTAACATAGCTGACAAAGGCATGGGAGGATTTTTTGCAGATAACCTAAGAACTTCAACAACTGCTATTGGTAGTTATGATGATGATAAAGATTTATATAATTTAACTTTAAATAATTTATCTCCTTTCTGGCAATCAAAATTAAGTAGCGATGCAACTTATCAATTAAATGAAGATTGCTCTGTAGCTACGCCCCTTGTACCAAATACTACGGTTTCATTTAAAGAAGCTGTTGCTGGATGGACCAGTAGGAAAGATTTTATAAAAGAAGGAGGGATTACTTTAAATAACATATATTACACATTTAAGAACGGATTATTATGGGAGCATGGAAGTAATTCTTTATATAATAACTTTTATAACATTCAATATATTAGCTCTTTTAATGTTATTATAAACGAAATGCCGCAATTGGTTAAAGGATTCAGTGCTTTAAATTACACAGGCACACAATCTAAAGTTATTGAATATCAAAACAATACTAAATGGTATTCTATAGCAGAAATTAATGCTAATCAACTTATACCAACTGCTACTCAGCAGAAAAAAGCTGGATGGGCGGTAAACTATATTAAAACAGATTTAGAAGGTGGAGAAATTAAAGAATTTCAAAATAAAGAAGGTAAATATTTTAATTACATAAAAGCTTTAAGTATTTTTAATGATTGTGATGTAGTAGGGGACGGAATAGGTAATCCATCTTCAACATCAAGTGATGCTCAAAACTATTTTCTTACTGTAAAAATAGATACTACTTGCAGTAATCCTTCATAATACAATAATAAAATAAAAAATAACACATGCCTGTAACTAATAACAACTACAATTTTACAAATATTGTATACGAAATACCGGAAGCTGCAATTGTTTCAGGACTGCACCCTACCGCTGTTATTACAATAGCGCCTAATTCTGGGTATAATGCTACTGCATCAAATTTTTCCATGGATCCTGGCTTTTCAGATCCTTCGGTTCTTTCAATAGTATTTACACAAAATGGATTAAATGTATTATGCACAGTAACATTTGTGACTAATTTTGTTATGCCGTCAAGCAATTATACTATTAATTTATGTGTTATTGGCGATGCGGATGTTAATTTAATTACTATTGCCGGAGTTGTTAACGCAAGCGTTGGTAGTAATATTAACGGTAATTCTTCAGAAGTAAATACCCCTTATTCAAATTCAGGTACTTTTCAACAAATTGAAAGCTTATTTACAAGAACTTACAATGCTGATTCTGGGTATTTTTTACAAGCGCCCACTGCTAACATTGTTACTGGAAATCAATCTAATTATACAATAGCTCAAACACCTACGTATGATGGTGATAATAATTTAACAAATATAAGTTATAACGTAAGTTATATATATCCCCTACAAAATGTTTCAAGTAATTCTATATCTTTTCAAGTAGCGGCTAAAGCAATATTTACACAAGCTGTAGAAATTACAGCAATACCTTATAGTGGATGGTTTGTTCCTCAATTGGGAGAAACTAGAACTTTGGAGATATTTGGTGTGCAAGGATCTGTGTATAGCATTACGGCTACAGACGGAACAACTACATTAAATATAGCCACCAACGTAACGGAACAACTACATTAAATATAGCCACCAACGTAACTATGATTGCTTCTGGATATCAACAACAGCTTGTTGAATTCCCTGCGACAATAGCTTCTAGAACTTGGACTTTTACATATTCAGGAGATATAGGGTCTAGTGTAACACCTAACCCTTTAGTTGTAACTCAATTAGGTTTAAGAGATATAATATTTGAACCAAAATCTTCAAGCATTTTTAGCGGAGGATTTGACGTTGTACAACAATTTACCAGTATATCTGAACCTGCTGTTGGGTCTTCTAGTTCTATAGCCACTCTTCAGTGGATTATTAGTTCTGTTAGTGGTGATCCTTTAAGTATATTTAATCCTTTAGCAAATGTGGTTTGGGAAGGAAATGAGTCTATAACACAATCAGTTACTAGTGCTTCAGGAACCTCTATGACTTTAGATAGCACTACAGGTATAGCTGCCGGCATGAGATTTAATTTAGATGGTAGTACGCAATCAATATTAGCATACACTGTTGTTTCTGTGGATTCAGCTACAGCTCTTACTGTAACTCCTAGTTTAACAATATCTAATCCTATAGGTATAACATTTACAAATGACAATGGATTTGATGTTGACACTACTGGTTTAACTGCTGTATATACTAACACAGATCAAAGCTCTATAACTATAAGTGGCGATATAATAATAAGTAACTATGGAGATACAGATACTGCAATGCAACTTGATTTTAGCGATTGGATTAGTGTTGCAACATCTATTGCATGTAGTGCAGCAACAACATCAGGAGGAGTGGGTATAACAGATAATAATGTTGATTTAAGTCCAACTGGCGGTTTATTAGCATTTTTGGTTAATGCACAAGGCGTTCCTGACAAGTTTGAAATAATACACAACGGAACAAAAAAGGCTACATCCGGAATGACCTCTTTAAATAGTGGTACTTATGATAATTTATACGGCACAACACCTTCTAATACAATTCCTACTAGTTCACAAACACTAGTTGTAGATCAATTTATTGGTTCTCAAAAAGGAACAGCTCCTACTAGACAAGCAGCTTTTACAACAGCTACTACTAATAGTGTAACTACAATGACAGTTGGCAGTATTACTTATCAACAAGTAATTTGGTGGGAATACACTGCTGCAGATTATACAGCTAGTTCTTTTGCTCAAATAAGAACAACTGGACCTTCAGGCACAGGTTGGAATATATTAAGACTTTGTTGTCCGGATATAAATTGTACAGGAGCGTCGTCGTCAGCCCCAACAATAACTACAACATCTATAACTAATATAACAAATACAACTGTTGATGTAGGTGGCGTATTAATTAGCGATAACGGATCTGCAATTACAGCTAGAGGTATTCAATATGACACAGACAAATTCTTTAGTTCTCCTAGTACTTACATTGATTCAGCAACAGGCACTGCTAATTTTAGTACAACCATAACGTCATTAACAGCATGTACTAATTATTTCTTTAGAGCATATGCTACAAATAGTATAGGAACTACTTATGGTAATAAACAATCAGCTACAACAACAGGATGTGCATCTATTGCCATGTCTATCTCAAGCAGCTCTTATGCTTCTGAGACTTTAGCTTGTAATGTTGTACCTACAGGAAATCCTGTAGTTTATTTTACGAATAATACTTTTGACACAGGAAAGTATGCTTATACAGACGCAAATTTAACAACCACATTTGTTGGAGATGGTGGCTGGTATTCTATAATGACACCTGATGCTTTAGTAGCTACCAGGATTATTGGTAGTGGTTATACAGGACCTATAGGAACTATATGCTTAAATCAACCTTAATTAAAAATATATAATGGCAAACATAACTATAACATTTCCCAATGCATTACCTGTGGGAATTCAAGTAACTGACATAGCTTGGTATGCGGACACGTCTGCAAATACTCAAATAAAAATGGGACCTATAACTTCTATAACCGGGCTTACTATTGTTGTAAATGCTTCAGCGGGGGTTGTACCTCCAGCTACAGATGATTTTATATTCTATGCTAAAGACCCCATGACCGACACAAGTTCTTTAAAAGGATACTACGCAGAAGCTCAATTTGTAAATAACTCCACATCGTACGGAGAACTGTTTTCAGTTGGTACAGAGATATTTGAGAGCAGTAAATAACACGTAATAATAAACTTATAAAACAAATCAAATGATAGGATCAATAGTTGGCGGGCTTACAGGAATAGCCAGCGGCATAATAGGCAGTGGTAAAAGAAAAAGAGAAACAGCTGCAGCCCAAAACGAATTTAATATAAATAAAGCTTCTTTCGAAAACCAAGATACATCTAATGTTTATAAAAACATGGAGAACACTATGGAAGACTTAACTGTTAACCAAGACGCTGCTCAATTTCAAGCACAACAAAATAGGCAATCATCAGCAAATATGATGAATACTATGGGAGGTGCTGCAGGTGGTTCAGGTATTGCGGCTCTAACTCAAGCTATGTTCGGCCAAGCCCAAAAAGGCAATATGGATTCATCAATAGACATTGGAAGACAAGAACAAACAAATCAATCGGCTGAAAGACAACAAGCTGGTAATTTACAATTATACGAGAAAAAAGGAGAGCTTATTTCAAGAGATGCCGAAAACGAAAAAGCATCTACAATGCTAGGTATGTCTCAACAAAGATTAGGAGCAGCTAATGCGGCTCAACAGGATGCAACTAACGCTATAGTTGGTGGTGTTGGCGGAATGATAGGTGGTGCTGTAGGCGGAGGCGTTCTTGGAGCGGGCTTTAAATCGCTTACCGATAGGTTTGCTAAAAATGCTCCAGTAGCTTAAAAACATAAAAATATGAATCAAGGATTAGTAAAAGGAGCAGCTTTAGTTGGGCAAAGCAAAAGATCTAACTGGGCAGAGGCAATGCAACAAGGGCTTAATTCTAGCTTACAAGCGGCTGCTATAAATAGATCTAAGCAAATAGCTAAAAAACAAAAGATTAATGCAACAGTTGCTGGCTATATAGATGGCTTAAACTCTGAAATTGATTTAACTCAATTAACAGGGGAACAACAAGGTGCGGTAACTAATTTTTTAGTAGAAAATAAAAACACTTACGCTAGAGCGGCGTCGGAAATAGCTAAAATTGATGATGCTACTGATCCTAGATATATGGAACTTAGAGAGCAAATGAATGGTGTTCAAAATTCTTTCAAAAACTTAGCAGGGCAAGTTAACGCTTTCAAAGAAGATAAGATTGCTTATCTAAAAGATTTTGATGATAGAAGAATTTCTGACGGTAACGGAATAGGTTCTTTAGCAAGTGCTGCTAAAATATACACCGATCAAGGTAATATTGGAGTAGGCAAAGGTGGAAACTTAAATTTCTGGGACGCAGATAAAGAAGAATATACTAATTATGCTAATGTGCAAAAGCCTTTTTTGAAAGACTTTAAATCCGCAAATAATATTTTATCTCTAAACGAGAGTGTGTATAGCGCAGGATCTTCTCTTAGTGGAGCTAGACAAAATATGATACGCAATAAGTTAAAAAATATGATTAGCTCAGGGGGTAGAGATACTTTATTATCTTTAGCTTCCGATGATTTTTTAATTGAAGGTGGTTTAAATTTATCTGATCCTTCTTTATTTGAACCAGCTAATCAAGATTTACTTCAAGATGCTGTTCTTAATAGCTATATGGATGCTTTATCAGATACTGCAGCTCAAGGAGCTAGAGATAAAAAACCTGCCAGAGGGAAAGGTAGCGGTGGTTTTAGCGGTGCTTTACAAGATGAAATAAACTTGTCTGGCCCGGTTGTTAATAAAGCAATGCAATTTTCAGAGATAAGTCAAATGCCAGAGGGTGGGGATAAAGCCTCTTCAGTGGTACAATATATAAACTCAATTGATCCAACAGCAAAAGAAAGACCTTATGTATCAAGAAATTACATGTTTAAGGAATTTATGGAAGAGATGGATTATGATGACGATGAGGTTGAAGAAGCTCAAGAAGATTTTACTAACAATTACGGTAATTTTCAAGTCTTCAAGTTTAATCCTGGTAACGTTGGAGATTCTAGAGGTATTAATATAGACATTAATAATCCTCAGGCTTTATATGAGTTTTATATAAAAAATTCTAACTTAAGTGGAAAAGCTACAAATTATCATTTAGGTAACTGGAATAAGTACAACAAATCTACACAACAAGAACAAGAACCTACACAAAGCGAAACAAGTACAAGTAACTTCGGTTAAATCAAATCTTATGGCAGACGATATATTAAAAAACATATGGAGCGAATTATCTTCAAAAGGTAAAACAGATTCCGAATTTGATGCATGGAAAACTAACATGTATGATAATGAAGAGGTTCAAAATAATGTATACGGTTATTTAAAAGGTAACGGATATACAAATAGTGAATTTGGTGATTGGAAAACTAACGTTTTACCAGCAAAGACAAACGACTCTGCAAGTGCGGATCCAGCTGTGGAGTCAAATCAAAACGCTATGGGATCAAAATCGGAAAAGCCTTTATCGGCGTGGCAATCAATTAAAAATTCATTTTCTAACATAGGCGAGCAGGTTGGAGATGTTTTTGAATTTTGGTTTGACACAAATGAAGAAGAAGGAGGCGGTGCAAGGTCAGCTTTAGATATAGCTACTAATACTGTTTATGCTGGAATATTCGGTCAAGACAAAGTAGATCAATTTGTTCAAGAGCAAGGGGAAGACTCTTGGTTAGTTGGTGGCCTTGGAACAAAGCAAACTTTAGAATCTATTGAAAAGTTTAAAAAAGAACAACTTGAAAGCAAAGAAACACTTGGTATAATAGAAAGTGTAAAAAATGGTGATATTAGCGGGGCTCTTGCAGGGGGTGTAAATGCTATAACTTCAATGATTGGTAGTGTTATTTACGGGGCTGGTACATTAGGTACTGGGTTTTTTATGGATTATACTGCTGAAAATTTTGTAGAATTTAACAAATTAAAAGCAGAAAACCTAGGAGTTAGCCTTGACGAATTATTAAAATCAGGAGAAGCAGATAACGCGATACCAGTAGGTATGGGAGTTATTTCCACTGGGCTAGAGCTTATTGGTTTAGGTACTGTTGCTAAAGGCGCTAAAGGCGCGGTAAAAGGAACAGGATCCACAGGCTTAATAGGTATGGGTAGCAAGTATCTTGCTGAAAAACTAATATACAATAAGGGGGCTAGAGCTACCATGAGAATGCTTTCTGCTGGAGCTACTGAATTTACCACAGAAATACTACAACATGCCGCTGACCAAGTTAATTTAGAGTTAGGTAGCGTTGCCGGTACAGATAAAGAGTCTGAAATATTTAAAACAGTTATAGATGCCGTTACTAGTCAAGAAGGCTTAGAAGCGGGATTACAAGGTTTTATTGGTGGTGGTGGAATGGTTGCAGGTTCTTATTCTGCAAAATCTATGAACACTATAAGAACAGTAGTAGATGGTGATTTAATAAATAAAAACATTAATGATTTATCCGTTTTAAGAAAACAATTTAATACTACAGAAAACAAATTAGTTAAAGAAGGTATACAAACACAAATTAACGATAAAGAATCTGAAATTGCGGATGCTGTTAGAAAAGGTAACGATATTTACAATAGCTTAACCGATAAACAAATTAGTAAAATTGAGAACTTAACGGATTTAGCTGATGCTGCTGCTTTTAAAGTGACTGATCTTAATAAACAATTTAGAAAAAACGAAATTAGCGAAAGCCAATATACTTTGGCAATGGAAGGATTTAAGTCTGAATATGACGGAGCAAGAAAAGCTTTAACAGCAATGGAACTAGAAAAAAATCTAGAGTTTGCTAAAGAAGAGGCTGAGTCAAAAGGTTTAAAATTTAAAGTATATGAAACAACTAAAGCTATTCAAGGAGCTGTAAACAAGTTAACTAATATATCAAAAGAGGATAGACAAGAATTTAAAGACAGCAAAGGTAATGTTCATGGGTTTGCTATTGGTAATCAAATATTAATAAATAAAGAAGTAGCCGCAAAAGAAGGAGCTATTAATGTAGGTTCTCACGAAGTTCTTCACCCTGTATTTAATAAACTAATAGGGAATGTTGCTGATCAAGGAAAAATTGTTAAACAATTTAGAAAAGCAATGACATCATCTCAGCGTTCATTTGTAGATAAAAAAATGAAAGAGCTAGGGCATACTACACCTAAAAGATATAACACTGAATACGTAAATGTATTTTCAGATGCATTGCGTAAAAAGCAAATCAATTATGATAAAACTACTTTTGAAAAAATAGGCGGTGCTATTGTTGGTCTTTTTAAACCTAAGGGCTATACTAACGTTTCTTTTGAAACAGGGCAAGATGTTTATAATTTTGTAAAAGAGTTTGATGCAAGTGCGGAACAAGGTAAATTAACCGAAAAAGCTGCCGCTGCTTTAGACAACGTAGATCTTTCAGATGCGGGATTAAAAGAAGGAATATCGTTTTCAAAAACATTGACACCTGAACAAGGTACGGAGCTTAAAGCAGACATAGCTAGTATAAAAGAAATAGCAGCAGAGAATGAAGCTTTAGCTAAGAAGTATGGTAAAGAACCTATTAAAGGTAGAAAGCAAACTAAGCTAGAAGAAAAAGTTTTAACTGGAATTAAAGCTGTTGTAGATAAATTAATAACAAGTAGAACAAAAGCATTGTATGATCCAATTGCGGAAGATGCAAAAAGAAACGTTACTAGGCAAGAATTTAAAGATTCGATGCGTACTGATTTAGAAGTAATGGTTTTAAATGAATATGATGGATCTCAAGAGTTAGAAAAGTTTATTATAAATAGAGGTTACTTAAGAGCAAACAATTTAGCTAAAAGATTAGGTATTGAATCTCAAGAAGACGGAGGTATAAAATCCGATGTAGATGCAGCAAAAGACATTGTATCCACAAAAGATACTCAAAGTATTGATCGTAG
>Ga0209712_10001014_pt1 | contig 24260 bp, 36 predicted proteins | sample ArcOceMetagenome_FD_187443 | JGI IMG/M metagenome (GOLD analysis project Ga0209712, IMG submission 187443) | Marine eukaryotic phytoplankton communities from Arctic Ocean - Arctic Ocean - Greenland ARC118M Metagenome (SPAdes) (version 2) | ecosystem: Environmental > Aquatic > Marine > Oceanic...
GCACCGTTCGCGCTGGTCAACCGTTTGCTGCGCAAGAAAGAAGTGCAGCAGATCATTGACACCGTGTACCGGTATTGCGGTCAAAAAGAGTCCGTCATCTTCTGTGACCACATCATGACGATGGGCTTTCGTGAAGCGTTTAAGGCTGGTATTTCGTTTGGTAAGGACGATATGGTTGTTCCTGAAACCAAATGGCCACTGGTTGGTGAGACACGCGAGCAAGTGAAAGACTTTGAACAGCAGTACATGGACGGCCTGATCACTCAGGGTGAAAAGTACAACAAAGTTGTTGATGCTTGGTCAAAGTGTAACGACAAAGTCACCGATGCGATGATGAACACCATTTCCACAACTGGTCGTGCCGAAGACGGCTCTGAAAATGAACCAAACTCGGTTTATATGATGGCTCACTCCGGCGCGCGTGGTTCTGTCACGCAGATGAAACAGCTGGGCGGTATGCGCGGTCTGATGGCTAAGCCAAATGGCGAGATTATCGAGACACCAATCATCTCGAACTTTAAAGAAGGTCTGACCGTTCTTGAGTACTTTAACTCTACACACGGCGCCCGTAAGGGTCTGTCCGATACCGCGCTCAAGACAGCGAACTCCGGTTATCTGACCCGTCGTTTGGTTGACGTTGCCCAAGATTGTATCGTCCGTGAAGTGGATTGTGGAACTGATCTTGCTATCACTGCAGAAGCAGCAGTCAACGACGGTGAAGTTGTCGCATCTTTGGCGGAACGTGTGCTGGGCCGTGTGTCTGCAGACGAAATCCTTAAGCCGGGCACAGCCGAAGTGCTGGTTGAAGCAGGCGAGCTAATCGACGAACGCAAGGCCGACATGATCGACGTCGCTGGGGTCGCAAAAATGCGCATCCGCAGCCCGCTGACATGTGAAGCCGAAGATGGCGTTTGCGCAATGTGTTACGGCCGTGACTTGGCCCGTGGTACCCGCGTGAACCTAGGTGAAGCTGTCGGTATTATCGCCGCACAGTCCATCGGAGAACCTGGTACACAGCTAACAATGCGGACGTTCCACATTGGTGGCGTTGCACAAGGTGGCCAGCAGTCGTTCCTCGAGGCATCCCAGTCGGGTGAAGTGCGCTTTGACGACGCTGTTCTGCTTGAAAACGAAGCAGGCGAAAACGTCGTTATGGGCCGGAAAATGACCCTGTCGATCATGGGCGAGAATGGCGAAGAGCTATCCAAGCACAAGGTAAGCTATGGCTCTAAGGTATTCCCGAAAGACGGCGTGCAAATCTTGCGCGGCGACAAGCTTTTCGAATGGGATCCATACACTCTGCCAATCATCGCGGAAAAGGCCGGTACTGCAAAGTACGTTGACCTGATCAACGGTATTGCACTGCGTGAAGACACAGATGATGCAACGGGTATGACCCAGCGCATCGTGTCTGACTGGCGTGCGGCACCAAAAGGCAACGAGCTTGCACCAAAGATCATCGTGATCGGTGCGGACGGCGAAGTTGTTCTGAAAGACGACGGCAACCCAGTATCCTACGGCATGTCCGTTGATGCGGTTCTGTCGCTTGAGGACGGCCAAGAAGTCAAAGCTGGTGACGTTATTGCGCGTATTCCGCGTGAGGGCGCTAAGACCAAGGATATTACAGGTGGTTTGCCACGTGTTGCTGAATTGTTCGAAGCCCGTCGTCCGAAAGACCACGCAATCATCGCTGAAATCGATGGCTATGTGCGCTTTGGGAAGGACTACAAAAATAAGCGTCGTATCGCGATCGAGTCCACAGATGATGCGGACATTAAGGTCGAATACATGGTGCCAAAAGGTAAGCATATTCCTGTCGTCGAAGGTGATTTCGTCCAGAAGGGTGATTACATCATGGACGGCAACCCTGCTCCGCACGATATTCTTGCGGTTATGGGTGTCGAGGCGCTTGCGGACTACATGATCGACGAAGTCCAAGACGTGTACCGTCTGCAGGGCGTTAAGATCAACGATAAGCACATCGAAGTTATCGTGCGTCAGATGCTCCAGAAATGGGAAATCCAAGACAGCGGTGACACGGTTCTGCTCAAGGGCGAGAACGTCGATAAGGCCGAATTTGATGAAGCCAATGCAAAGGCAATCGCGCGTGGCGATCGTCCTGCAACAGGCGAGCCTATCTTGTTAGGCATCACTAAAGCGTCCTTGCAGACACGTTCGTTTATCTCTGCGGCATCGTTCCAGGAAACAACGCGCGTTCTGACCGAAGCATCGGTTCAGGGTAAGCGGGACAAACTGGTCGGTCTCAAAGAGAACGTCATCGTGGGTCGTTTGATCCCAGCTGGTACCGGTGGTGCCACTAGCCAGATGCGTAAGATCGCAGCGGGTCGTGATAGCGTTGTTGTCGAAACCCGCCGCATCGAGGCCGAGAAGGCTGCAGCTTTGGCTGCACCCGCACCGTCCGCTGATGTTGTTGGAGGCGACGTGTTTGACAATGTGTTCGCTGCTGACGTACCAGAAAGCCGCGACGAATAAAACCGCGTCTGACCTAAATGAAAAAGGCCCCCAGTGAAAACTGGGGGCCTTTTGCGTTATTTTGTATGAATGCCGCGATTGGTGGCCACGCGTACGGCCACTTTCAAATGGTGCAGGTATCGCTCATCGTTATCGGGATCGGTTCCCGCCGACTTGTTCAGCTCCGCGACATAGTCGGCACAACAAATATGGTGCAACCGGAGGACATCGGGCAGGGCCAGCGCTTCGGCATGGATTTTTGCAAATCTGTCGTTGAACCGCGTCGCCGTGACATCTCGCATGCCATTACGGTTGTGGCGATTGTAAAATTCTTCGGTGTAGCGGTCTTTTAGGTTTCCTGCTGCAGGGCTGCCCTGTTTGTGGCCGTAGCTCTCTTTTGATCGCAGAATATAGTGATTAAGGTGAGCCACCTCATGATCAATCTGCTTTTGCTCTAAAAGGCAGATCGGATGGTTCTCCCGGACCTGAAACTGCGGCAGCGTTGCCTTGCTTGGGGACACAACACGGTTATCGGGGGCAGACCAGTCGCCCTGAAATCCATGCGGGAAATGCGCGCCAAGGCGGTTAAACTCCAAGGTGTTGCGCAGAATGGATTTGATCGATCGGTTGAAGGGCCGGTGCCCCATGCCGCAGCGCCGAAACTCTCGGTGCATAATACCATCTTGATATTTGTCCCAATCACCTTGGCCAAAGCACTTCCAGTTGAAAACCATTGCCATAAAGTCATGCGGTAGTGACCCCATAAGCTCCGCGATGGTGTCATGTTGATGAAGCACCAAGAACTCGTCGACATCACAATGCAGCGTTCAATCTGCCGAAGCCGTCAACGGATGTTTGATGACTTTGCGCAGGGTCGATTTTTGTGGCGGCTGCCCGATACGCGGCTTATGCGGAACGTGCGTAAGCCAGCCTGCATCTGCAAGGGCATCCCAGCTCGGTGGAATGATCGGTGCAGTCGTTGGTCGCAACCAAAATGTCGAACCCTAGCATCCGGTACCAGCACACCCATTCAACGATGAAGGGCCCCTCGTTGCGCATGCCTGTCGCAACTAGATATTTTTGTTTCTCGGCCATGGCGATAATCAATCACGGGCAAGCACTGGCGTCTATCCGCAACCGCTGCTACCGATTTAGGATGATGCAAATTTCTGATAATATGCGTGGCGCTGCATTGATGGCCGGCTCGATGGTAGCGTTCACCGTGAACGATGCGTTCATGAAAGGACTGTCGGGCGACATTCCATTATTTCAAGCATTGTTCCTACGTGGCCTCGGAACCGTGGCCGTTTTGGTCACTTTGGCGATCTTTACGGGCCAGTTTCGGTTTGACTATAGCCGCAAAGATTGGGTTTTGATCTGCGCGCGATCAGCGGCCGAAATTGGTGGGACGGTGTTTTTTCTGACGGCACTGTTCCACATGCCAATTGCAAATGTCACGGCGGTCTTACAAGTCCTGCCGCTGACCGTTTCACTGGCAGTCGCACTATTCCTCGGAGAGGTGCTCGGCTGGCGTCGGTTGATGGCAATTCTCGTTGGTTTTGTTGGGGTGTTCCTGATTGTCCGCCCTGGCGGAGAAGGGTTCACGATCTATAGCATCTATGCGCTTGGCGCTGTTGCTTGCGTGACGTTGCGCGATCTTGTGGTTCGGCGCATGTCGCGGAAAGTTCCATCAATCATGGTTGGTTTGATGGCCGCAATTTCAGTGACGCTGTCAGGAGCGTTTGTGACGGCCATGCAATCATGGGTGCCCGTGGACGGGACGACGACCCTGCAACTGGCTGGCGCGATGGCGTTCATCGTCTTCGGCTATATTTTTTCCGTGGCGGCCATGCGGACCGGTGAAATCGGCTTCGTCGCCCCATTCCGGTATAGTGGCTTGCTCGCAGCACTGATCATTGGATGGGCGGTATTTGGTGATTGGCCTGCGCCACTTACGTTGATCGGCGCGGGGATCGTCGTGACAACAGGGTTGTTCACGCTGTACCGCGAACGGTCACTTAGCTTGAAAAAGCAGCTTTAACCGCGTCTTGGTCGATGGCAAAGCGGGCGCTAAATTTAACGATCTGTTCTGGCGTTAACGGGACCATCGGGATCTTACCTTTTTGTCTTGGCGGCGAGTCGTTGAACCCATTGTGGCTTTCGACCCACATGGGGGCATCGCCAAAGCTTACGATGGGCATAAATCAGTCGATCCGGTGATGCGCGAAATTCATGATCGTCGCATTGGACCCTCCGGCAACGTGAACGCCAAGCGATGCAACATATTGCCTATAGTGCAGCTCATGCGTCACGATTCCGGCGGGACCAAATTGCGCAGCGAACCCTTTGTGCCAGTCATAGGCTACAATCTGATGTTTGGCATTTAATCCCGCGCAATCATCGGCCGCAGCACGGAACCGCGCGATAAAGTTGACCGACACCGCGTCATCGTAGCGGAATTGCAGGCAAGGCAGTGATGGGTCAGTGCGTGCGGCGTTGAAAACTTCTTTCATCACCTTGCGCTGGGGACGCGGCGCGTGAACCTGAATGCGGATCTGCGGTATGCCCGCCACCAGATCATGCAAACGGTCGCAATAGTGTTTTGGCAGACTGTCCCCGATGACGACAATCATCTCCCAACGTGGATCGGTTTGGGCGACCAAGCAGGGCAGGGCGACGCTTTGAAACAGGCGCAGCCGTTCTTCCATGCGTTCGGCGGCATAAAGAAACGCAATCCAGTCTTCTGTCGTCTTATGTCGAATTTGAAAGCCGCCCAAAGCAGGGTATAAAAATAGGCAAAGGCCAATTGCTTGCATTGTCGTCATCCTATCCGCGTACTTTCGTCAACTATGTGTGGGATTACGTTGCGTTTGCAAGCAGAGCACAGGGTGGATGCGCCGCTGATTGCCCGGATCTGAATACGTCTTAAAAGTTACCAATGCGTTCACCATGCTGGGCGCTGTTGACAGGCTCAGCGACTCCTTTTATACGCCGCTCATCCGGGCTTGAGGGGGAATTTCTCTTTGACCTGATATCAAATTTGAAAGTGGTCAAGAACCGGGCGATTTTAGTCTTGTTCCTCTGTTTACCCACCGCACCATTCCTCCGGTAAGGGAATGACTGCGGAATTTTTGTTTTGCGCCTATGGCGCTTGAAAATGTGTGATGCGGCAACGCCTTATACGCCTTAAATCGCAGGCCAAATTGGTCTGTCCAACATGTGAATAGATGGGAACATCAAACGATGCCAACGATTCAGCAGCTGATCCGCAAACCGCGCCAGCCGAAAGTCAACAAGTCCAAGTCGCTGCACCTCGAGGGTTGCCCTCAGAAGCGCGGCGTTTGCACACGCGTTTACACAACGACTCCTAAGAAACCAAACTCCGCGATGCGTAAAGTTGCGAAGGTTCGTTTGACGAACGGTTTCGAAGTCATCTCTTACATCCCAGGTGAAAGCCACAACCTTCAGGAACACTCTGTGGTTCTGATCCGTGGCGGCCGTGTAAAAGATCTTCCAGGTGTGCGTTACCACATCCTGCGCGGTGTTCTTGATACCCAAGGTGTTAAAGACCGTAAGCAACGTCGTTCGAAGTACGGCGCGAAGCGTCCTAAGTAAGGAAATCAGAATATGTCACGTCGTCACGCCGCTGAAAAACGCGTAGTACTGCCAGATGCAAAATTTGGTGATCTTGTTCTGACTAAGTTCATGAACAACCTCATGGTCGATGGCAAAAAAGCCGTCGCCGAGCGTATCGTCTACAACGCATTCGATCGCGTTGAAGCGAAGATCAAAAAATCTCCTGTGGAAGTTTTCCACGAAAGCCTAGAGCTGATCAAACCTTCAGTCGAAGTGCGTTCGCGCCGCGTCGGTGGTGCGACATATCAGGTGCCTGTTGAAGTGCGCCCAGAGCGTCGCGAAGCATTGGCAATCCGTTGGTTGATCGCTGCCGCTAAAAAGCGCAACGAGAACACCATGGAAGAGCGCCTTGCAGGCGAGCTGATGGATGCGGTCAACGGCCGCGGCACAGCCGTGAAAAAGCGCGAAGACACCCACAAAATGGCCGATGCGAACAAAGCATTCAGCCACTACCGCTGGTAATAGGAAGCACCTGATATGGCACGCGACTATCCCCTTAATCTGTACCGGAACTTTGGTATTATTGCGCACATCGATGCGGGTAAAACCACATGTTCCGAGCGGATCCTGTATTATACAGGTAAAGAACATAACATTGGCGAAGTGCATGATGGCGCTGCGACAATGGACTGGATGGAGCAAGAGCAGGAACGGGGTATTACCATTACTTCCGCTGCGACGACGACATTCTGGGAACGTACTGAAAACGGCACCGATGCTGTTTCAGCTAAGCACCGCATGAACATCATCGACACACCCGGCCACGTTGACTTCACAATCGAAGTTGAGCGTTCCTTGGCTGTGCTTGATGGCGCGATTGTTGTTCTTGACGCCAACGCTGGCGTTGAGCCGCAGACTGAAACCGTTTGGCGTCAGGCTGACCGGTATAAAGTTCCGCGTATGGTTTTCGTCAACAAGATGGACAAAATCGGAGCTGACTTTCAGAAGTGTGTTGATATGGTTGAAGACCGGACTGGCGCGCGCGCTATTCCAGTTTCCTTCCCAATCGGTGCCGAAACAGAGCTCGAAGGCCTCGTTGATCTCGTAACCATGGAAGAATGGTTGTGGGAAGGCGAAGATCTTGGCGCATCTTGGATCAAAGCACCTATTCGTGAAAGCTTGCAAGCTAAGGCTGCTGCTGGTCGTGAAAAGCTCATTGAAGCTGCTGTAGAGCAGGACGATGACGTAATGGAAGCGTATCTCGACGGCACAGAGCCGGACGTCGCAACATTGCGCGCGTTGATCCGTAAGGCATGTTTGTCGTTGTCTTTCGTTCCTGTGCTTGGCGGCTCTGCTTTCAAGAACAAGGGCGTTCAGACGCTTCTTAACGCTGTCGTTGACTACCTCCCGAGCCCGCTCGACGTTGTAGACTACATGGGCTTTAAGCCGGGCGATGAGACAGAAACACGTGACATTGCGCGTCGTGCAGACGACGAAATGGCGTTCTCTGGCCTTGCGTTCAAGATCATGAACGACCCATTCGTGGGTACCCTGACGTTTACGCGGATCTATTCCGGTACGCTGTCAAAGGGTGACAACATGATGAACTCTACCAAGGGCAACAAAGAACGTGTTGGCCGTATGATGATGATGCACTCCAACGACCGTGAAGAAATCAGCGAAGCATTTGCTGGTGACATCATTGCGTTGGGTGGTCTCAAGAACACAACAACTGGTGACACACTTTGCTCACAGTCTGATCCTGTTATTTTGGAAACAATGACGTTCCCCGATCCCGTGATCGAGATCGCTATTGAGCCAAAAACAAAAGGCGACCAAGAGAAGATGGGCCTCGCGCTCCAGCGTCTCTCCGCCGAGGATCCATCCTTCCGCGTGGAAACTGACATCGAATCTGGTCAGACCATCATGAAGGGTATGGGCGAACTTCACCTCGACATCCTCGTTGACCGTATGCGTCGCGAATTCAAAGTCGAGGCGAACATTGGTGCACCACAAGTTGCTTATCGTGAAACGATTGGTCACGAAGTTGAGCACACCTACACTCACAAAAAGCAGTCCGGCGGGTCCGGTCAGTTTGGTGAAGTGAAGATGGCGATCATCCCAACGGAGCCAGGCGAAGGTTATTCGTTTGAATCCAAAGTTGTTGGTGGGTCTGTTCCTAAGGAATATATCCCAGGCGTCGAAAAAGGCATCCTATCCGTTATGGATAACGGTCCTTTGGCTGGCTTCCCAGTGATCGACTTCAAAGTGATCTTGCTTGACGGTAAGTTCCACGATGTTGACTCGTCCATCATGGCGTTCGAAATCGCTGCACGTATGTGTATGCGTGAAGGTATGCGCAAAGCTGGCGCAAAGCTGCTCGAGCCAATCATGAAGGTCGAAGTGATCACACCTGAAGAACATACAGGTGGTATCATTGGTGATCTGACATCCCGTCGGGGTCAGGTTCAAGGTCAAGACACACGTGGCGTTTCCATCGCTATCGAAGCAATGGTGCCATTGGCGAACATGTTTGGCTACATCAACACGCTGCGTTCCATGTCTTCGGGCCGCGCGAACTTCTCGATGCAGTTTGATCACTACGAACCAGTACCGTCTAACATCTCTGAAGAAATTCAGGCCAAATACGCATAATGTGTGGTGCGCCTTCGGGCGCGCCCGCCACCCCATAATCGAATACCTAAGGAGGCCATCATGGCTAAGGCAAAGTTTGAACGTAATAAACCGCACGTTAACATCGGCACAATTGGCCACGTTGATCACGGCAAGACCACATTGACCGCAGCGATCACCAAGTACTTTGGTGAATTCAAAGGCTACGACGAAATCGATGGTGCGCCAGAAGAAAAAGCACGTGGTATCACGATCTCTACTGCTCACGTTGAGTATGAGACTGAGTCCCGTCACTACGCACACGTCGATTGCCCAGGCCACGCTGACTATGTGAAGAACATGATCACTGGTGCGGCACAGATGGACGGCGCGATCTTGGTTGTGAACGCGGCCGACGGCCCGATGCCACAAACCCGCGAGCACATCTTGCTTGGCCGTCAGGTTGGCATCCCGTACATGGTTGTTTACATGAACAAAGTTGATCAGGTCGACGATGACGAGCTGCTCGAACTGGTTGAAATGGAAATCCGTGAACTGTTGTCCTCTTATGAGTACCCGGGCGACGACATTCCAGTGATTCCAGGTTCAGCTTTGGCTGCTATGGAAGGCCGCGACCCGGAGATTGGCGAAAGCTCTATCCGCGCGTTGATGGAAGCTGTCGACACATATATTCCAATGCCAGAGCGTGCGGTTGATAAGCCGTTCTTGCTGCCAATCGAGGACGTATTCTCGATCTCTGGCCGTGGTACTGTTGTGACTGGTCGTATTGAGCGTGGCGTTGTGAACGTTGGGGACGAACTGTCCATCGTTGGCATCAAAGACACTGCGAAAACGACTTGTACTGGTGTTGAAATGTTCCGCAAGCTGCTTGATCGCGGTGAAGCTGGCGACAACGTTGGTGTTCTTCTGCGCGGTATCGATCGTGAATCAGTTGAGCGCGGCCAAGTTTTGGTCAAGCCAGGTTCAGTGAACCCACACACAGACTTTGAAGCAGAAGCCTATATTCTGACCAAAGAAGAAGGCGGTCGTCACACACCATTCTTCGCAAACTACCGCCCACAGTTTTACTTCCGTACAACTGACGTGACCGGCACTGTTGTTCTTCCAGAAGGCACAGAAATGGTCATGCCGGGCGACAACTTGAAGTTCAACGTTGAGCTGATCGCACCAATCGCCATGGAAGACGGCCTGCGCTTCGCCATCCGCGAAGGCGGCCGCACAGTCGGAGCTGGTGTTGTGTCCAAAATCGTTAAGTAAGTTGCGGCTTGGGCGTAAGCCCAAACGCAACTGGTGGGTGGTAGGTGTTTCACTTTGGAAACGCCGAGAAACCACTTGGTTGACAAAAAGAAAGGCCGCTTCCGAAAGGAAGTGGCCTTTTTGCTTTTTAAGAGTATTTCAAATCAACCACGTCTGAATGGTTCTCTAAAACCTGACAAACAGTAGTCTGCGCAAGCTCATTTTTCGTTGGCTTGTTTCTACCGCGAAGTTTGTCCCAAAAGGAACGTTCTTTGACGACGTTGATATTTGCAAACGAAGTTAAGTGGGCCTCCTGTTACGCATTCTCATTCGGGTCGACCGACGCGGTGACAAGATAGGAAGTGTCGTCAAGTGTAGCGGTAAATGCCCTGCCGTAATCTTCTGCAAAAACTTCTTCGCAGTCAAAGCCACCGGACAATAAGGCTGCGCGTAGCGTGTTTGCAAGTTTGAAGCCGCCGATGCCGTTTCCAGTTTCATCACGCTTTTCTTGAGTGTCCTGAAATCCATTCGTATCAAAATAGTAATTATGCATAAAATCCTCTTCTAGTGGTCCTTTCTGTATGAGATCATAAAAGAACCTGGTTGCATTACGTCGATATATGTACATTTAGATAGCACATTAATGGAAATGGCTTGGCATCCAGACAACCAACGGTGTGCCGCCGCGCATTTGCAAACAAACGCGCCTTGCGCACCCCTTCCAAAAATATGGTAATTTTTGAAAGGTACTAGACAACCCTCCCCGACTCCCCCTATAGAACCCAAGTCTGGCTAAGGGTGCGTTTTGCGTGCCCTTATTCCTTTTGACAAAGACGCGATGAGGGCTGCCGATGAGCGGTAGTCTTCCTCTCCGCTCTTGGCCCTAATTTAAGGGTGATGAACATGGCCGCAAAAAGCCAAAATATCCGTATCCGCCTGAAGGCGTTTGATTACCGTGTGCTTGATGCAAGCACTGCGGAAATCGTTTCCACAGCAAAACGTACAGGGGCGTCTGTTCGCGGCCCGATCCCGCTTCCGAACAAAATCGAGAAGTTCACTGTTTTGCGTGGCCCACACGTAGACAAAAAATCCCGCGACCAGTTTGAGATCCGTACGCACAAGCGTCTTCTCGACATAGTTGACCCAACACCACAGACAGTAGACGCGCTTATGAAGCTCGACCTGGCTGCCGGCGTTGACGTCCAGATTTCTGTATAAGGGGTAGAACATTATGCTCCGTACAGGACTTATCGCAAAAAAGCTCGGCATGACCCGGCTTTTCATGGAAGACGGCAAGCAGATTCCTGTGACCGTTCTTGCACTCGAAAACGTACAAGTTGTTGCACAGCGTACTACTGAAAAGGACGGCTATGTTGCTGTTCAGCTCGGTGCTGGTGCTGCAAAAGTTAAGCGTACATCCCAAGCGATGCGTGGCCACTTTGCCGCGGCTAAGGTTGAACCAAAGCGCAAAGTTGTTGAATTCCGCGTGTCGGACGACAACATGATCGCTGTCGGTGAAGAGCTTGTGGCAAACCATTACTTTGAGGGCCAGTACGTTGACGTATCCGGTATCTCAATCGGTAAAGGTTTCCAGGGTGCGATGAAGCGTCACAACTTTGGTGGTCTTCGGGCCACGCACGGTGTGTCCGTATCTCACCGTTCGCATGGTTCCACTGGCCAGTGTCAGGATCCAGGCAAGGTTTTCAAAGGCAAGAAGATGGCCGGTCACATGGGTAACGCCCGTGTAACCACACAGAACTTGCAAGTGATCCGCACAGACCTCGACCGTGGTGTTATCATGGTTAAAGGCGCTGTACCGGGCTCCAAGGGCAACTGGGTTACAGTTAAGGATGCGGTTAAAAAGCCAACTTCCGACAACACTGTTTATCCAGCAGGTCTTCGGTCCGCCGCAACACCTGTAGCTGATCAAACCGATGCTCCAGTTGAGGGAGGCGAAAAAAATGAAGGCTGATTCAATCAATCTTGACGGCAAAGCTGCTGGTTCCATCGATCTCGACGATGCAATCTTCGGCCTAGAAGCACGCGCAGACATTCTGCACCGTGTTGTCCGTTGGCAGCGTAACAACGCTCAAGCTGGTACACACTCCACGCTTGGTCGTTCGGACGTTAAGTACTCCACTAAGAAGATCTATCGCCAAAAAGGTACAGGTGGCGCACGCCACGGTGCTCGTAGTGCGCCAATTTTTCGCGGTGGTGGTGTTTACAAGGGCCCAACAACCCGTAGCCACGGCCATGAGCTGACTAAAAAGTTCCGTAAACTGGGCTTGCGCCACGCACTGTCCGCTAAAGTTGCGGCTGGTGAGCTTGTGATCATCGACAACATCGACATCAAAGACGCAAAGACTTCTGCATTGGCTAAAACGGTCGGCGCATTGGGTTGGAAGCGCGCATTGATTATCGATGGTACCGAAGTGAACGCGGACTTCCTGCAGGCAGCTCGCAACATCGAAACCATTAACGTTCTGCCGTCGCAAGGCGCAAACGTTTATGACATCCTGAAGTCGGACACACTTGTTCTGACCAAAGCTGGTGTCGAAGCATTGGAGGCTCGTTTGTCATGAGCGCAAAAGCTGAACACTACGATGTAATCCGCAAGCCGATCATCACGGAAAAAGCCACAACAGCGTCTGAAAACAACGCCGTGGTTTTTGAAGTGTCGATCGATTCCAACAAGCCAACAATCAAAGCAGCAGTAGAAGCTTTGTTTGGCGTGAAGGTTAAGGCTGTGAACACATCCATCACCAAGGGTAAAGTGAAGCGCTTCCGCGGCTCACTTGGTACCCGTAAAGACGTTAAAAAGGCGTATGTTACGCTTGAAGAAGGTAACACCATCGACGTCTCCACTGGCCTGTAAGCTAGTCGGTTAAAAATTGAAGGGCTCCTGCGGAAACGCGGGGGCCCTTTTTTGTTGGCCAATGTGCACCGTCAAACTGACCAAAAAAAATGCCTGATGTCGCATGTGCGAACATCGGGCTTCAGGCGGAGTAGTCTGAGGAGTGCGCTGCGGTGCAACCCGCGGCGCGGTTTATGCTGGGTCTTTTGATCCAGCCTGAGCTGGAAGAGATTGCAAAATATGGTGCAAAGATCCCTCAGCGGCCTGAGCAAGAAGAATTGAGTTTACTGATAGTTCGTAAAGCGTGATTTAGAAGTTCAGCTAAGCGTGAACAAATGAAAGCGGAGGGTAGGCTTCTTGTTCTTGCTGTGATGTTTGCTTTCGAATTTGCTATTCTGATATTTCAGTATTGGCTGTTGGTAGTTGCAAAATAGAAACCACTCACTCCCCACTTGCCACCCATCCCCCTCCCAGCTACAAGCCACCAACTGCCCAAGCCTCGGATTCGTCCGGGGCTTTGCGGTTGTGACTAAAGGGCACCTACGGGGGCCTAAACATCAGGTTCCTAAATAGGGACCGCCAAGCAAACGGAAGAAGCTAATCATGGCACTAAAGTCGTATAAGCCGACGACGCCAGGCCAGCGCGGGCTGGTGCTGATTGACCGTTCGGAGCTTTGGAAAGGACGCCCAGTTAAGGCCCTCACGCAGGGTCTGACAAAGTCGGGCGGCCGGAACAACACCGGACGGATCACAATGCGTCGCATTGGTGGGGGTGCTAAGCGCCTTTACCGTATCGTAGACTTCAAGCGAAACAAGCTGGATATGCCAGCGACTGTTACCCGCATTGAATATGACCCTAACCGGACAGCATTTATTGCATTGATCCAGTACGAGGATGGCGTTCAGAACTATATTCTGGCACCACAGCGTCTGAGCATCGGTGACAAAGTCGTTGCATCTGCCAAGGCTGATATTAAGCCCGGCAACGCAATGCCTTTCTCGGGCATGCCAATCGGTACAATCATCCACAACATCGAAATGAAGCCAGGCAAAGGCGGCCAGATCGCTCGTGCTGCTGGTACCTACGCTCAGTTCGTTGGTCGTGATGGTGGATACGCTCAGATTCGTTTGTCTTCGGGCGAACTGCGTCTGGTGCGTCAGGAATGCATGGCCACCGTTGGTGCCGTGTCCAACCCTGACAACTCCAACCAGAACTACGGTAAAGCGGGCCGCATGCGTCACAAGGGCGTTCGCCCGTCTGTGCGTGGTGTTGCGATGAACCCGGTCGATCACCCACATGGTGGTGGTGAAGGTCGTACGTCAGGTGGTCGTCACCCGGTTACTCCTTGGGGTAAACCAACAAAGGGTGCGCGGACGCGTAACAAGAACAAAGCATCGCAGCGCCTTATCGTGCGTTCGCGTCATGCCAAAAAGAAGGGTCGTTAAGAATGGCTCGTTCCGTATGGAAAGGCCCTTTTGTGGACGCGTACGTCCTCAAGAAGGCCGAAGCGTCCCGCGAAAGCGGCCGCAAAGAAGTGATCAAGATTTGGTCGCGTCGGTCTACAATCTTGCCTCAGTTCGTTGGTCTCACCTTTGGTGTGTACAACGGCCGTAAGCACATCCCTGTTAACGTGTCTGAAGACATGATCGGTCAAAAGTTCGGTGAGTATTCACCAACACGGACTTACCACGGTCACGCTGCAGACAAAAAAGCGAAGCGGAAATAAGCCATGAGCAAGGATACAAATCCCCGCCGCGTGGCTGACAACGAAGCACGTGCAAAACTGCGCATGCTCCGTACTTCGCCACAGAAACTTAACCTGGTTGCCGCATTGATCCGTGGCAAGAAAGTTGAAAAGGCCCTTACGGACCTGACTTTCTCTAAAAAGCGGATCTCGGACGACGTGAAGAAGTGTCTTCAGTCGGCCATCGCGAATGCTGAAAACAACCACAATCTCGACGTGGATGAACTTGTTGTTGCCGAAGCATATTGCGGCAAGAACCTGATCATGAAGCGCGGTCGCCCTCGGGCACGTGGCCGTTTCGGTAAGATCATCAAGCCATTCTCGGAAATCACAATTGTGGTCCGCCAAGTTGAGGAGCAATCAAATGGGTAATAAAGTAAACCCAATCGGTATGCGTCTTCAGGTCAACCGCACCTGGGATAGCCGCTGGTATGCAGACACCAAAGACTATGGTGACCTGCTGTTGGAAGATCTCGCGATCAAAGCGTTCATCAAAAAAGAATGTGTTCAGTCCGGCATCAGCCGCGTGATCATTGAGCGTCCGCACAAAAAGTGCCGCGTCACAATCCACGCTGCCCGTCCAGGTGTGATCATCGGCAAGAAAGGTGCAGACATCGAAGGTCTGCGTTCCAAGCTTGCTAAGTTGACCGCATCCGAACTGCACCTGAACATTGTCGAAGTGCGCAAGCCTGAACTGGACGCAGCCTTGGTTGCTGAATCCATTGGTCAGCAGCTTGAGCGTCGTGTGTCTTTCCGTCGCGCTATGAAGCGCTCGGTACAGAACGCGATGCGCATGGGTGCCCTTGGTATCCGTGTGAACCTCGCAGGCCGTCTTGGTGGCGCAGAAATCGCGCGTACTGAATGGTACCGTGAAGGTCGCGTTCCATTGCACACACTGCGTGCTGACATCGACTATGCGCTTTATGAGGCTATGACGCCTTATGGGATCATCGGCATCAAGGTCTTCATCTTTAAAGGTGAGATCATGGAGCACGATCCGCAAGCGCACGACCGTAAACATGCTGAGCTGCAAGAGGGCGCTGTCCCTCGCGGCCCACGTCGCTAAGGGAGCTGATTAAATGCTACAACCAAAGCGTACAAAACACCGCAAACTGCACAAAGGCCGTATTCGCGGTCTTGCAAAAGGTGGGTCTGACCTGAACTTCGGTTCATTCGGTCTGAAAGCAACCGAGCCGGAGCGTATCACTGCGCGCCAGATCGAAGCTGCCCGTCGTGCAATGACTCGTCAGATGAAACGTCAGGGTCGTGTCTGGATCCGTATTTTCCCAGACACACCTGTTACCTCTAAGCCCGTCGAAGTTCGTATGGGTAAAGGTAAAGGTTCCATCGATTTCTGGGCGTGCAAGGTAAAACCTGGCCGCGTCTTGTTTGAAATCGACGGCGTTGCAGAAGTTGTTGCCCGCGAAGCTCTGCGCCTCGCTGCAATGAAGCTGCCTATCAAAACACGTATCGTTGTCCGCGAAGATTGGTAAACCAATCTTAACGGCGCGGGGTTCCCGCACGGTAGAATTTAAAAGCCCCCGTCGAGAAATCGGCGGGGGCTTTTTCTATGTGTAGCAAGTGGCAACGCACGACTGATATGACCGCGGGCCGTTGTTAAGCACCCCTTAGGTGGGTTAACAGATGCCGACGACGGCCTATCCTGTGCCCGTGATTTAGAAAGCCCAAATATCCTATGTTTGATCCGCACATGAAATTGGTTTTAGTCACACCTGAAATTCCGTGGAATACTGGCGCCATCGGGCGGACATGCGTGGCGCTAAATCTGGAACTGATCCTGATTAAACCTTACGGGTTTTCCCTTGATGAAAAATCGGTGCGGCGGGCCGGAACGGACTACTGGAAACATGTTCATCTTAGTGAGTATGACAACTGGCAGCACTTCTTAGACGAACGTCAACCACCGCGTGATGCGCTCTATTTCTTCGAGGAAAACGGCGCGCAAAACTTTTACACACCCGATTATGAACCCGATGGCTATTTGGTTTTCGGATGTGAATCCAAAGGTCTGCCAATTGCAATACTCGATGGGCTAGAAGATCGCATATTTAATCTGCCGATGCGAGACACACGTGTCCGGTCTCTAAATTTGGCCAACGTCGCCACTGCGGTCATCTATCAAGCAATGCGCACACAATTGGGCGGTTAGGCAGCGATCAAAGCCCAACGGTTTCCACTTCCCCGTTCCGCCGTTAAGATTGCCTCAACACACCGAATCCTCATAGACAGATCAAGGCGACCCATATGAAAAACGTCATCAAGCCAAGCACCGACGAAGATCTTATTCAGCAGTTTCTTAATAATGGCGGCAAGGTCACCAAAGGCAAGACAAAGCCGATGCCTGACGATCTTGGCCTGTCCAACAACGTCTGGGGCAACAAACTGACCCGCGAAGAAAAAGCCGCCAAAAAGGCTGACGAGAAAAAGTGAACTAGCTTAGCCCCAGCTATAGTTAAACGACACGCTCACACGTTCGTCCTCTGCGTTGTTCATCGGGACCTCGTGGCGCAGCCAGCTTTCCCATAGCAACACATCACCGACCTTTGGCTTGACATAAACGAACTGGCGCAGCCCCTCTGGAGCGTCCTTGTCGCGGCCAGGAGAGGCCATCATCATTGGCAGGCGCGGGTCTTCGAACTTAATCGCTGACGTGTCTGATGGCATCGACACATAGGTCGTCCCCGAGATCACAGAATGCGGATGGATATGGCCCGTATGAATACCTCCCTCTGGTAGAATGTTGATCCAGATGTCCTCAAGCTTTAACGCCTTATCCCCCAGATCAAAATGCAGATCGCGGGCAAAGGCGGCGACATGGGCGTCCAGTGCTTTGACAACATCCGTAAAGATCGGGAACCGCCAAGGCAGATCGGACAGCGACGCATAAGACGTATATCCGGGAAATCCGTTGTCCTCGCACCAATCCTGTCCGGCTTCGTCATCTTGGGCGACAACAAAACAAGATTGCTTCAACTCGGCGGCATTCACCTTGCCATGATCAGACAAAGCGGCGCGGTACAGCGGGGTCATAAAGAGCGATTTAATATCAGACATGTCCGACCTTTACCTGAGCCTGCACTACATGGCGAGAGGAACGATCGGTGGATACGATTTGTTCAAATAAGCTGCGATCCGATCTTTGAGTGCAAGGCGTTGTTTTCGCATATTGGTCAAATGGTCATCTGATGTCGGTTCAACGTCCGTTTCGGCACGGTGCACCGCACGGTTCACATCATGATAGTCGTCCGACAATTTGGCGAAATGTGCATTGGACGCGTTTAGGTCATGCATTTGTATGATGGCATGCGGGAATTCTTGGGCAAGTTCATTTGGGGTATGTGACATTTTGTTTCCTTCTTAGGCGTTATGATTTGCGTGTTTTCGGGTGAACTGACGTTGCCAAAATGTGGTTGGCATTCTGAACCATGTGATTTGCATGCAAAACGATGTTGGGATCAGGCGCAGTCACAACATCAGGATCTTTGCTGGGGTATTCCAGTTGGGACAAAAAGTGACGCATGCAGTTCAGCCGTGCCCGCTTTTTGTCATTTGATCGAATTACTGTCCAAGGGGCATCCGCTGTGTCGGTATAGAAAAACATGGCTTCTTTGGCCTCTGTAGTCGTCCCAACGATCCATACTTGCGCGATCAATTGGCGATAACTTCCAACGTTTTAGGGGATCGTTTTCTCGGGACTTAAAGCGGCGCATTTGTTCTTCGCGCGTGGCCGAGAACCAGTATTTGAACAGTTTGGTCCCAGAGCATGTGAGCATCTGTTCAAAGTCAGGAGTTTGGCGCATGAATTCGAGGTACTCAGCGGGTTCGCAAAATTCCATCACACGTTCGACGCCTGCGCGGTTATACCAAGACCGATCGTAAAGCGCGATTTCGCCAGATGTTGGCAGATGCTTTATATAGCGCTGGAAAAACCATTGCCCGCGCTCTCTGTCACTAGGCTTATTAAGGGCGACAACACGCGCAGCACGTGGGTTCAAATGCTCCATGAAGCGTTTGATCGCACCGCCCTTGCCGGCAGCGTCGCGTCCTTCAAACAAAAGGATGAACTTCTGTTGGGTTTCTTCCACCCAATGCTGGACCTTTAACAGCTCGACCTGCAATGCGGCCTTTTGTGCCTCATAGTCTTTGCGGCTAATGTTTTGGGCGTAAGGATATTCACCCTGTTCAAAGCCAATGATCTGCGCGGTACGTTCATCTTGAGTAGGAGGAGTTGGCTTTGTTTTGGACGATGTCATGGTGCCCTCTTGTTTGTTGCGTTAACATGATGCGCCAAACGGACCTGAGTAGCTTTGATGTAGGTCAAACAAGCGATTGTTTTCGCCCCCTTGCCACACCCCTATTTCCGACCTATACGACCAACTTCTACTCCATCCACTGGATTCGGGGTCACGCCTTCGTGCGGCCCTCCAGTGTCTGAAACATAAGGAAAATGGCATGAACGCCAATGAACTACGGGATAAAACACCCGATCAGCTCCGTGAAGAGCTGGTGAACCTGAAAAAAGAATCCTTCAACTTGCGCTTTCAGCAGGCCACTGGTCAGCTTGAAAACACATCCGGCATCCGCGCTGCACGTCGCAACGCGGCCAAGGTAAAAACAATTTTGAACGAAAAAGCAGCATCCGCTGCTTCGGAGGCTTAATCATATGCCTAAGCGCATCCTGACTGGGGTTGTCACAAGCAACCAGAACGAACAGACGATCACTGTATCGGTTGAACGTCGTTATAAGCACCCGTTGCTTCAGAAAACTATTCGTAAGTCCAAGAAATACCGGGCTCACGACGAAACAAACACATGTAAGGTGGGCGACCAAGTTCGCATCATCGAATGTGCACCACGTTCAAAAACCAAGCGTTGGGAGCTTGTAGCCTCCTAAGGGCCGCAAACTTTTAACATCAATCGAAACCCTAGGGGCCCGGTCAGAAATCGGGGGTAGCCCTATAGGTCGGAAGGAAACCAAATGATCCAGATGCAGACCAATCTGGATGTTGCTGACAATAGCGGCGCTCGCCGTGTTCAGTGCATCAAGGTTCTGGGTGGTTCCAAGCGTCGTTATGCGAGTGTCGGTGACATTATCGTAGTATCGGTCAAGGAAGCCATTCCTCGCGGTCGTGTGAAAAAGGGTGACGTGCGTAAAGCTGTCGTCGTTCGCACTGCTAAAGAAGTTCGTCGTGAAGACGGCACAGCAATCCGTTTTGATAAAAACGCTGCTGTGATCCTCAACAACAACAACGAGCCAATGGGTACACGTATCTTTGGACCAGTTGTTCGTGAGTTGCGCGCAAAGAACTTCATGAAAATCATCTCACTTGCTCCGGAGGTGCTGTAACAATGGCTGCTAAACTCCGCAAAGGTGACCAGGTCATCGTGATCGCAGGCAAAGACAAAGGCGTCACTGGCGAGATCAAAACTCTTGATCCAAAAACTGGTAAAGCAATTGTTGACGGCGTTAAGATGGCCGTCCGCCACGTTAAGCAATCCCAGACGACACAAGGTGGCCGCACTCCAAAAGCGATGCCGATCGACTTGTCCAATCTGGCCGTTGTTGATGCAAATGGCAAAGCAACCCGTGTTGGCTTCCGTATGGATGGCGAAAACAAGGTTCGTTTTGCTAAAACAACAGGGGATGCGATCTAATGCTTGATACCGCAACATATACCCCACGTCTTAAGACTGAATTCGCTACCACAATTCGCGCTGCGATGAAGGAAGAATTCGGTTATAAGAACGACATGCAGATCCCGCGTCTGGACAAAATTGTCTTGAACATCGGCTGTGGCGCTGAAGCTGTCCGTGACAGCAAGAAAGCCAAATCCGCGCAGGAAGATCTGTCCACAATCGCCGGTCAGAAGGCACTGACAACCATTGCAAAGAAATCCATCGCTGGTTTCCGCGTACGGGAAGACATGCCTCTGGGTGCTAAAGTCACACTTCGTGGTGACAAGATGTACGAATTCCTTGACCGTCTGATCACAGTTGCAATGCCACGTATCCGCGATTTCCGCGGCGTATCTGGTAAATCTTTTGATGGGCGCGGCAACTATGCCACTGGCCTCAAAGAGCATCTGGTGTTCCCCGAGATCAACTTCGATAAAATCGATGAGAACTGGGGCATGGACATCGTCATCTGCACAACGGCTGAAACCGACGCTGAAGCAAAGGCTTTGTTGAAGAAATTCAACATGCCTTTCAACAGCTAAGCGGTAGGGAGAATTTAGATATGGCTAAAAAATCCATGATCGCACGCGAAGTTAAGCGTGAGAAGCTAGTCAAGCAGTACGCCGCAAAGCGCGCTGCCTTGAAAGCGATTACAAACGACAAAGAGAAGCCTGTAGAAGAGCGCTTCAAAGCAACTTTGGAACTCGCAAAGTTGCCGCGGAACTCTGCTGCTGTACGTCTGCACAATCGTTGTCAACTCACCGGGCGTCCACACGCTTACTACCGTAAACTCAAGATCAGCCGGATTGCACTGCGGGACCTCGGTTCCAATGGCGAAATTCCTGGCATGGTCAAGTCCAGCTGGTAAGGAGCAGATATTATGAACGATCCTATCGGTGATATGCTGACACGTATCCGTAACAATCAGATGCGCGGCAAATCCACAGTCGAAACACCAGCTTCAAAGCTGCGTGCTTGGGTTTTGGACGTGCTCGTAGACGAAGGTTACATTCGTGGTTATGAGCCAACGACCGGCAAAGACGGTCACCCGGCTCTTGAAATCAGCCTCAAGTATTACGAAGGCACTCCTGTCATTCGCGAAGTGAAACGGGTTTCAAAACCTGGTCGTCGGGTTTACACGGGTCCAAATGACATCCCAGTCGTCCGTCAGGGCCTCGGTGTGTCGATTGTCTCCACCTCTAAAGGTGTGATGTCGGATGCAAACGCACGGGCGGCCAACATTGGCGGCGAAGTGCTCTGCACTGTATTCTAAGGAGCCGATCGTATGTCTAGAATTGGTAAAAAAGTAGTCGACTTGGGCACGGGCGTTTCCGCTTCTGTGTCTGGTCAGACAATCGAAGTAACGGGCCCTAAAGGGGTCCGCACTTTCAAAGCAACTGACGACGTGACAATCACCGTAGACGGCCAGTCCGTTTCCGTTGAACCACGCGGCAAATCTAAGCGTGCACGTCAGCAATGGGGTATGACCCGCACAATGGTTGCCAATCTGGCAACTGGTGTGACTGTTGGTTTCAAAAAGCAACTTGAAATTAATGGCGTTGGTTATCGTGCGACAATGCAGGGCAACATCCTGAAATTGGCGCTTGGTTATTCACATGACGTAAACTTCGAGGTTCCAGAAGGCGTGACTGTTACGGCAGTTAAACCAACTGAAATTACTGTAGAAGGTATCGACCAGCAGCTTGTAGGTCAGGTCGCGGCTAATATCCGCGCTTGGCGTAAGCCTGAGCCATATAAAGGCAAGGGTATCAAGTACAAGGACGAGTACATCTTCCGCAAAGAAGGGAAGAAGAAATAATGGCAAACAGCAAAAGAACGTTGTTCCTCAAGCGCCGCATGCGCGTTCGGAACAAGCTGCGCAAAGTAACAGCAAACCAGGGTCGTCCCCGGTTGTCTGTACATCGCAGCAACAAAAACATCAGCGTCCAGCTGATCGACGATGTGAACGGCGTAACACTCGCCTCTGCATCTTCGCTCGAAAAAGCATTGGGCGTGGTCGGCACGAACAACCTCGAAGCCGCAACCAAAGTGGGCGCTGCAATTGCAGAGCGCGCAAAGGCTGCTGGCGTAGAGCAAGTGTTCTTCGACCGTGGTGGCTTCCTGTTTCACGGCAAAGTGAAGGCCTTGGCCGAAGCTGCCCGTGAAGGTGGTCTCAAAATCTAAAAAACCGTAAGGCGCGCTAGCAATGGTGCGCCTTCGATGATCAAGGGCTGGTCGGCCACTGTGATCGACATAAATTAGGCGCCTATGCGCCATCGATATAAAGGACGCCATCAATGGCAGAACGTGACAACAATCGCGGCGGCAATCGCCGTAACCGTGAAGAAGCGACACCGGAATTTGCTGACCGCTTGGTCGCAATCAACCGTGTTTCCAAAACTGTAAAAGGCGGTAAGCGCTTTGGTTTTGCTGCACTCGTCGTTGTTGGCGACGCAAAAGGCCGTGTTGGCTTTGGTAAGGGTAAAGCGAAGGAAGTTCCTGAAGCTATCCGCAAAGCCACTGAGCAAGCTAAGCGTCAGATGATCCGCGTTGCGCTCAAAGATGGCCGCACACTGCACCATGATGTCGAAGGACGTCACGGCGCTGGTAAAGTTATTATGCGTACAGCTCCACAGGGTACTGGTATTATTGCTGGTGGTCCAATGCGTGCCGTATTCGAAATGCTCGGTGTTCAAGATGTTGTGTCCAAATCTTTGGGGTCCCAGAACCCTTACAACATGATCCGTGCGACGATGGATGGTCTGACAAAAGAACAGTCACCACGTAACGTCGCTCAGCGTCGCGGTAAGAAAGTTGCAGACATCCTTCGTCGTGAAGATGCGCCTGTGGCAGATGCCGCTCCAGAAGCCGCAGAAGCGTAAGGAACAAATAAAATGGCTAAAACAATTGTCGTTAAGCAGGTTGGTTCGCCAATCCGTCGCCCCGCCGACCAGCGTGCAACGCTCATCGGTCTGGGTCTGAACAAAATGAACCGTACACGCGAACTGGAAGACACACCTTCCGTCCGTGGCATGGTCAACAAGATTTCGCACATGGTCGAGATCATCGAAGAAAAGGGCTAAACGTTTGATGGGTTAAAACCCATCCTACGCAGTCAGCAACGCCTCGCGGGAAACTGTGGGGCGTTTTGCGTTTTGGATTACCTTATCTAAACCGTTAAGCCCGAATCCGTAGCGAATTTGGCTATATGTGGGTTCATTTGATACGCCCTGTCGTCAGACAGCCTCGAAACGTCCAGTTTTTCCTGCGCCCCTCTTAGGTCACCCATATTTATCAATAGTTGGATCAAAAGATTGAACGTTAGTTTTGACTCTTCAATGACCATACTTTTTTCAAACTCTGTTTTCGCTAATGCGGGCTCTTTCTTTGCGAAATGCCGTGCGCGTTCACGGTGCCAAATGGCTGATCCTTCTGCAGGCCGCTCAAAGTCCATCACTTCGCGGTCTCAAAAAAGTGCATAATGACAGGGCTTAAAATGCGGGCCTTCGCCAACGAAACCAAGATGGGATGACCAGCAAATGGGACTTCGACTTTTCGAATGTTCGGATAAACAGGCTCCACCATCTTCTCGATATTATTTTTGTCGCTGATGAACATCGGATCGAAAACGACCACAGGCGCGTGCTCTGATTTGGGGACATCGTGTAAAGACCGATGCGTGATAATAAGGTCGGCGCATTTGCGATTCCTAAGGTGCGGCCAAGCAGGTAAGAGCGGTCCAGCGACAATCATCCGCGCGTTGATAGACCCGCCGAAGTATAAAGAAGCATAGCCCCCCAAACTTGGCCCATAACAGACAAGGGTCTTATATTGAGCGGCCTTTGGCGCAACTGCCGCTTCAAAGTCCTCAAGCGACAGGCCTTGATACTGGGTATTAATACGCTGCGCCGTAAAGATCGTGTCATAGCCGTGAACGAGACAGAAATCCGTCTCAAAACCGTCGCTTTCAAGTCCTGTAGGAAGGCCAGCAAAGGTGATAACCAAAGTGTGGCTTGGTGTATCAGCCGCCGCGTGAAACGTGATCT
>Ga0209712_10001015_pt1 | contig 24247 bp, 21 predicted proteins | sample ArcOceMetagenome_FD_187443 | JGI IMG/M metagenome (GOLD analysis project Ga0209712, IMG submission 187443) | Marine eukaryotic phytoplankton communities from Arctic Ocean - Arctic Ocean - Greenland ARC118M Metagenome (SPAdes) (version 2) | ecosystem: Environmental > Aquatic > Marine > Oceanic...
ATAAACGAGTACAATCCGGATCTTATCGTACTGGCTGGTTTTATGCGCATTCTTACTTCAGGTTTTGTAGAAAATTATCTCGGTAAGATGTTGAACATTCATCCCTCTTTGTTGCCCAAGTACAAGGGTTTAAATACACACCAAAGAGCGATTGACGCTGGAGATGAAGAACACGGTGCATCAGTACACTTTGTCACGCCAGAGTTAGATGGTGGGCCGGTAGTATTGCAGTCTAAAGTGCCTGTTTTTGAGCAACAAGATACACAAGAATTAGCGGATAGAGTTCAACAACAAGAGCGTCAAATGTATCCACTTGTCATTAAATGGTTTTGTGAAGATAGGCTTAAAATGGTCAATAACAAAGCAGTTTTAGATAACCAAATATTAGCTGAAGAGGGTTACGCAATTGGCTAAATTGATTGCGTTATTAACAATAACCTTATTTTTGGGTTTAACTTTTGGCGTAAATACACGTGTTCATGCCGAAACTGAGCAGTTAATAGGTTTTGAGGCGCAATACACAGTCTATCGATTTAGTAGACGTTTAGGTAAAGCCAGACTGAGTCTAAAAGCCGATGAGGACAATCTATATAGATTAGATTACTACTCTAAAGTATCGGCCTTCTTTCTATCAGATATTCGTTCTGAAACCAGTTTTTTTTCGTTTGAAAATAATCAATTACAACCCCATACCTACGCTTATAGCCGCAGCGGAACTGGTTCGAATAAAAACACAAAAATTTATTTTGATGCTGAAAAATCTACAGTTACCATCAATCAAGCTGAGTCAATAGATTGGCTAGGTCAACTAGATAACCAGCTTTATCGCTTGGATGTGCAATTAAAATTGGCCTCTGGTAAGCGTGAATTTGTCTATGACATTATTAATAATAGAGGACAGTTGCGTCATTATGTGTTGAAAGTAGTAGGCAAAGAACAGCTCGATTTACCTTTTGGCATGATTGAGGGTATCAAGGTCAAAATTCTTCGAGAAAATTCAACAAGAGAAACAATAGCTTGGTTTTCACCGCAGTTAAATTATCAATTAGTTAAGTTACAACAATTCAAAAATGGTAATGAACAAGGTGAAATTCGGTTGAAACATTTCAAGTCACAAAATACCCCATTAGAAAAAAATAACTGATACCGCATTAACCAATCTGTAATTATGTTGCTAAGCTATCATTTTAATTCGTACAGTATCATGTGAAATTACCATCCAAATAAAAGTAATTACTTGATCTTTAAACTTGAATTTCACATGACTAAAATATACTGTTAGATTGTGGTCTGACCACTATTAATTGGAGTCATTATGCAAATCCTAATTTGGTTTTTATATGTGATAGCAACGCTTGGTGCAGTAAGCTATTTTAGAATGAAGTTGTTTAACGCCACTGTCGCCACTTTTTGCTTATTTATACTTGGCGGTATTCTAGGGGTGATAGGCGGATTCAGTTGGATAATCTTCTTGATTGCGGCCCTGCCCCTTAATATCGAATCTGTGCGTAAACAGTACATCAGCGAACCTATCCTAAAACGCTACAAAAAAATTATGCCTGAAATGTCGAGCACAGAAAAAGATGCTATCGATGCGGGCACTGTTTGGTGGGATGGCGAGATATTTAGTGGTAATCCGAACTGGCAAACACTGCATAATATTCCACAAGCTCGACTCACCGCTGAAGAACAAACCTTTTTAAACGGGCCTGTAGAAGAAGTGTGCAGAATGTGTGATGACTGGGAAGTGACACACAAGAATGCAGATCTGTCTGCAGAAGTTTGGCAGTATTTAAAGGACAATAAATTCTTTGCTATGATCATCAAGAAAGAATTTGGTGGCTTAGATTTTTCTGCTTATTGCCAATCTCGTGTACTCCAAAAACTATCCAGCGTAAGCGCAGTTTTATCCACAACAGTCGGTGTGCCTAATTCATTAGGACCTGGTGAGTTACTCCAGCACTATGGAACTGAAGCACAAAAAAACCATTATTTACCCAGATTAGCAGTGGGTGATGAAATTCCATGTTTTGCACTAACGGGGCCAGAAGCAGGCTCAGATGCTGGATCATTGCCTGACAGTGGTATTGTATGCAAAGGACAATGGAATGGCGAAGAAATTCTGGGTATGCGTCTTACCTTCGATAAACGTTATATTACCTTAGCCCCAGTTGCGACAGTCATTGGCTTGGCTTTCAAAATGTATGATCCAGAGGGATTATTAGGTGATGAGAAAGAGTTGGGTATTACCTGTGCCTTATTGCCAAGAAACACTGCAGGTATGGAAATAGGCAACCGCCATTTCCCATTAAACGTTCCTTTTCAAAATGGGCCCATCAGAGGTCAGGATATATTTGTACCTTTAGATTACATTATCGGCGGTACCAAAATGATCGGCCAAGGCTGGCGAATGTTAGTAGAATGCTTGTCTGTAGGCAGAGTTATTACCCTTCCATCAACGTCTGCGGGTGGTGCTAAGAGTATTGCCTTAGCCACCGGCGCTTATGCCCGTATCCGTCGTCAATTTAAAATGCCTATTGGTAAAATGGAAGGTATTGAAGAGATGTTAGGACGTATAGGTGGTAACGCTTACCTTATGGACGCAGTCACATCCTTTTCAACCAAAGGTGTAGATTTGGGTGAAAAGCCTTCCGTTATATCCGCTATCTGCAAATACCATTTGACAGAAAAAATGCGTCAGGTAGTCAATGACGCTATGGACGTACATGGTGGTAAAGGTATTATGCTTGGACAAAACAACTATTTAGGCCGTGCTTATCAAGGCGCGCCGATTGCTATTACAGTAGAAGGTGCCAACATTCTGACACGTAATATGATGATCTATGGGCAAGGTGCAATGCGTTGTCACCCCTATGTGTTGACAGAGTTACTCGCTGCCAACAACCCTGATACTGAAGAAAGTTTAGAACAATTTGATCAAGCGGTATTTGGGCATATTGGTTTTGCTATCAGTAACTTGTTCCGCAGTTTATGGTTTTCATTCACAGGCGCGCGTTTTACTCAGGCACCTTTTACTGATGAAACAGCGGGTTATTATCGTTCGATGCAACGTTACAGCTCTAATATGGCCTTTCTATCTGATGTTGCCATGGCAGTATTGGGCGGTGAATTAAAACGTCGGGAACGTATGTCTGCTCGATTAGGTGATGTATTAAGTTATTTATATCTCACCTCATGTGTATTGAAACGTTTTGATGATGAAGGTCGTAAATCTGATGATTTACCTCTGATGCACTGGGCTATGCAAGACAGTTTACATAAGTTAGAAGTGGCTTTAGAAGAGCTACTCAACAACTTCCCTTCTATGATAACGGGCAAAGCACTTAGATTAATCATTATGCCATTTGGAAAAACGTATAAACGCCCTTCGGATCAATTAGAGCATGATATTGCCAGACTGCTACAAACGCCAAGTGAAGCCAGGAGCCGTTTAGGCGCAGGCCAATACTTGTCTCGCGTGCCAGGTAGTTTGATGGGTGATTTAGAACAAACTCTTGAAAATGTATTGGAAGCAGAACCCATTTATAACAGGGTCTGCAAGGCCGCTAAACAACATTTACCTTTTACCGAGTTAGATAAGGTGGCAGATAAGGGACTTGAACTAGACGTTATTACTGAGGAGGAAGCTAATTTACTCAGAAAGACTGAAATGGGACGACTACGTGCAATTAATGTTGATGATTTTGACCCAAGTGAATTGGTGCAAAGTGTTCAAAACGAGCAAAAAGAAGAGCCCAAGAGAAAACCAAGGGCATCTAAAGCCTCTTAAACTCATCTTTTAAAGCCCTATTAATCGGGGCTTTTTATTATTGCAGTTAAAACACATTTTGCGCCATTGACGTGCGCGGGATGCGGTGTGAAAAAAGTCTGTAACCAAGAAGGATGTTGGAAGGTAAAATAACGCAGGAGCAGTTATCGAAATGACGGTAAATAGCAGCGCATGCTCTATCGCGGTATAAAATATAAAAAGAAAAGCTCAACGAAGTTGACTCAACAACTCCCTCTTAACACTATTCTCTGCAAATGCCACATCAACCCCATTCAACTGTATCTGAGCAAGCTGTTCAGTAGACAACCCCACCACCTCCCTTGCCAACTTATATTCATCAGCAATCTCAATCCTCGATACACCAGGGTCGTCGGTATTCAAGGTCACCACTATGCCTTTTTCAATAAAGGTTTTAATCGGGTGCTGCGCGATATCAGTACAAGCACCAGTCTGAAAATTGGAGGTCAAACAACACTCTATACTGATGTTGTTGTTTGCCATAAAGTCCATTAAATTAGCGTCTTCACGCGCTGCCACACCATGGCCAATACGCGTTGCGCCCAACGTATCAATCGCTTGCCAAATACTCTGTGGACCGTCTGCTTCACCGGCGTGCACGGTAATGTGCCAACCCGCATCTCTGGCTAATTTAAAATGTTGTTTAAACCTGATGGCTGGGAAGCCTTTCTCGTCACCTGCTAAATCTAGCGCCACTATATCGTCTTTAGCTCTCAGCAATGCCTGTAGTTCTTGATGGCAGGTTGCTTCACCGTAGCTACGACTTAATATGCCAATTAGATTAACAGGCACAGCGTATGCTTTACTGCCTGCTTTGCAGCCAGCGACCACAGCATCAACCACTTGATCAATAGGTAGATTATGGGCCTGTGCCATAAAAACTGGCGAAAAGCGTAATTCTGCATAAGTAAGGCCTGCCCGTTTAGCATCTTCGACATTTTCATATGCCACTCTATAACAGGCTTGCTCTGAGGCTAACACGGAAACCCCCAACTCCATTTTCTGCAAAAAAGCCAAAAGGTCGGTCGTTTTAACTTGGACTTGCGTCGCTTGGATAAGCTCTTCCACGTTTTGCTGCTCAAGTGGGATAGAAAATTCTTGAGCAAGCTGCCAAATGGTTGATGGCCGAATATTACCATCGAGGTGTCGATGTAAATCAGTTAACGGAAAGTCAGGTCTTATCACAGGCAACTACTCAATAATATCCAGATTTTTAAACAACAATACTGCTTGCGTACGAGTATTAACATTAAGCTTTCTAAAAACCCCACTGATGTGAGCTTTGACTGTCGCTTCAGTAATATTTAAATCAAAAGCGATCTGTTTGTTAAGTAGACCATTTTGTAATAATTTTAATACTTGGAATTGTTTAGGTGTCAGTCCACCTACTAATCTTGCAACATCAACAGTTGGTTTAATATTATCAATTTTTGATTGCATGCCTTCCGGTAACCAATTATTGCCATGCATTATCCATTTCAAAGCATTAGCGATGGTTTGAGTGGCTGTCGATTTTGGTATAAACCCTTTAGCTCCTAGGCTCATAACTGTAGATACCACTTCAACCGAGTCACTTGCAGAGACAACAGCAACAGGTACCTGCGGAAAATCTTGTGTGACGCGGCTCAGACCATAAAAATTATCACAACCTGGCATATTCAAATCTAACAAAACCAAATCAAAGTCTGAATTTTTTTGCAAAGCATCAAGTGTTGGGTCTAAACCATCAGATTGAATAATATCAACGTTCTTAAACAATAACTGCAGCGCTGACACCAATGCCTCTCTGTAAAGAGGATGATCATCTGCTATTAAAAATTTCGCCACTAAACTCAGTCCAATAGTATGAGTATCAGCGCTAAGACTAATACTTTAGTCTTGCATAAAGTAGGTATAATTCATATTTAGACGTAATTCATGGATTAGATTTAAACTTTTTAGAGAAACGTATGTTTATTAAGCTGTTTTTTGATTAACAAGTCGATTACGACATGACCTGCTAACTTCGAGGTTTCTCCCAACTGATAATGTTCGTCCACCATAGACTTACTTAAACTTCTGCGTATTGTTTATCCTAAATGTGCCTTATAGAAACTCGTAGACCATTCAATTAGACCAAAAATGGCAATAGCTCTTAAATCTTATCTTTTCCAAATTTCTGTGTTTTTGTCTCTTTACCTCATTACTCTGAAATTTCACTCCATCAGTGGGTAAAGTGGGTAATAAATGAAATTGCTTGGATGAGATTGCACAGGTAGAATCGTGTAATATTTTAATTGAGGTCCACACGCCATCATGCAAGACGTTAAAGACACTATTTATTCTCAACCACAACAAGTTGGTGAATTTCGATTTGACCAATCAGTGGCGGAAGTCTTTCCTGACATGATCCAGCGTTCTGTCCCGGGATATAGCACAATAGTCGACACTATAGGTCAGATATGTGCTAAGTACGCAACACCACACAGTCATATATACGATTTAGGTTGTTCATTAGGGGCGGTCAGTTTAGCCGCTAGCAAATATATCCAAAGCGAGAATTGTCAAATTCTAGCCATTGATAATTCACCTGCCATGACACAACGCTGTAAATTACATGTACAGGCATTTAAAGCGACTACACCTATAAGTATTATTTGTGATGATATACAAAATATTGATATTAAAAATGCATCTTGTGTAGTGATGAATTTTACTCTGCAATTTATCCCACCAGAACAACGTATCGATATTATTCATAAAATATATGATGGGCTAAACCCGGGAGGTGTTTTATTATTATCTGAGAAACTGAGTCATGACACCGAACAGGGTAATGATTTAGTGATTGACCTGCACCATGAATTTAAACGCAGAAACGGTTACAGCGAATTAGAAATAAGTCAAAAACGTACAGCATTAGAAGATGTCATGCGCACAGAAACCTTTGAACAACATAAAAACAGGTTAATGCAAGTGGGTTTTATAGATGTTGTGCGCTGGTTTACCTGTTTTAATTTTGCGTCTATGGTGGCAATAAAAAACTAAAGGCTACGAACATATTTTTGTAAGGTAAGTTTACAGTCATCGAAAAACTGCGTCACTTTGTTAAAAGTCGTGTTAGTTTGATTTTTTTGCTTCAAGCTAAAAGTTTATGGCTTGAAATTCGAAGCTACTTTTAATACAGGAGGCCACTTGGCTGTTAATTGGTTTAATGATTTTTATAAACATATCGCGGACTCACCTTTAAGTCATTGGTTAGAAGTACTGCCGGCTCAAATTGCTACTTGGCAAAAAGAACAACTACATGGTGATTTTAACAAATGGGTGAAATTATTAAATAAACTGCCCAAAATATTACCAACCGATATAAATCTGTTAGACAAAGTAGAATTTGGTCACACAAATGATATCACTGAATATACCCAAAAACAGATAATTGGTTTGCTTAAACAGTTTATGCCTTGGCGCAAAGGGCCGTTTCATATCTTTGATATCCATATTGATACAGAATGGCGCTCCGACTGGAAATGGGACAGAGTACAACCACATATTCACCCCCTTAAAGATCGTTATGTACTAGATGTGGGTTGTGGCAGTGGTTATCACATGTGGCGCATGCTTGGTGAAGACGCAAAGATGGTAGTTGGCGCGGATCCGTCACAACTTTTTTTAATGCAATTCCAAGCGATTAAACACTTCAATCCAGACCCACGCATTCACTTGTTGCCTGTAGGTATCGAACAATTACCTGAACTCAAGGTTTTTGACACCGTATTTTCTATGGGGGTGTTGTACCACAGGCGCAGCCCCATCGACTTTTTATACCAGTTAAAAAATCAACTACGTAAAGGGGGGGAATTAGTACTTGAAACCTTAGTAGTAGAAGGCGACGAACAAACAGTATTTATGCCCGGTGAGCGCTATGCTCAAATGCGCAATGTATGGTATTTACCGAGTACCGCCGCATTAACTATTTGGATGCAAAAAGTGGGCTTTAAAAACATACGCGTTGTGGATGTAGCACCCACATCATTGCAAGAACAAAGAGCAACCGAATGGATGGACAGCCAATCCTTAGCTGACTTTCTCCGTCCAAACGATCCAACAAACACTATTGAAGGATACCCAGCTCCCCTTAGAGCCGTTTTAGTAGCGGAGTGTTAATTCTTCTAACTGACAAAATGCCTAGTTGCACGCCTAGGCATTCGTGTGACTAATTCATAGCCAATGGTGTCAGCCCAGATAGCCACTTCGTTTGCGGATAGGTCTTTACCCCATAATATGGCCTTATCGCCAATATTCACATTAGGTATATGAGTCACGTCTACCGAGATGAGATCCATTGATACCCTGCCCGCCAAAGGTACCCGATGCCCATTGATGAGTATTGGTGTACCTGACTTCGCACTGCGCGGATAACCATCGCCATAACCAACTGCAATCGTGGCGATAATAGAGGGCCGCTGTGCTGTCCATGTGCAACCATAACCTACGGACTCCCCAGCTGAAATCTTCCGCAAGGCTATCACTTGTGACTCAAAGCTCATGGCTGGGATGAGTTTAATGGCTTCATCAATAGGCTCAGCAAAAGGACTCAAACCGTACAACATGATACCCGGACGATTCCAATCCACTCTGGTTTGATGCCAGGCTAATATCGCAGCAGAATTCGCCATACTCAGTTCCACTTTTTGATTAGCATCATCAACAATAGGCGCGATACAAGTTTCAAATCGACTAATTTGCATAGCGGTGTGCGCCCCACTCATATCATCAGCATGGGCAAAATGCGTCATCAAAACAATATTATTAACGTTTGATGATGCAACCAACTCGGCATATATAGATCCAACCTCTTGTGGTAAAAATCCTAATCGGTGCATACCGGTATCAACTTTTAGCCAAATATTTATCGGAGTGTCAAGTTGGGTAGTAAGCAGTTGTTCTAGTTGTAAGCGGCTATGCAAAGTGAGTTCACATTGATTGTCTATGGCAATCTTTAATTCACTTATATCAAAACACCCTTCTAACAATAAAATTGGTTTTCTTAAGCCATTTTCTCGCAAAACTAACGCTTCTTCAAGACAAGACACCGTGAACATTTCAACTTGTGACTCTAATGCTTTGGTCACCTCGGCTGCACCATGTCCGTATGCATCTGCCTTTACCACGGCCACTGTTTTAGAATAAGGCGCTAAAGTTTGAGCTAGACGGCAATTAGCCTGTATAGCGGCTAAATCAATAATAATTTTGGCAGGTCGAGACATATACGGTATTTATATTCCAGCTATTGTGAGGTGAATTGTTTAATAATTGTATTTATTTACAGAATAGAGATTTTGCGCAAGTTGCCAAATATCCCCCACTATGCCATTACCAACTGGTTGTCCGTCTAACTCAACCACAGGTGCAATTTCTTTACTGGAACTGGTTAACCAAATTTCATCTGCGGCGTGAACTTCGCTCATACTTATTACTGTTTCTAGTACTTGCAAAGTGCCATCTTTACGTAAAATGTCTAACAACATATTTCGAGTAATACCGGGTAATAATTGGTTATCAAGAGGTGGTGTCATCACCACTTTATTTTTAACAATAAACACGTTACAGGCGCTGGCTTCTGTCAACTCATCTCGCTGGTTATATAATATGGTTTCATCAACACCTGCTTCCTGACCTTGTTGGAAGTGCATCACATTGCCTAATAATGAGGTAGATTTAATCTGACAACGTTTCCAACGTAAATCTTCAGTACTGGTGACTCTATATTGTTTAACACTTAGTTTATCAGGGTTAGGTGCTGATGGGATCGTAAAGGTATAAGCAAATACTGTAGGTTGGATATTCTCAGGGTAAGCATGGAATCGTTTTATATCTGCGCCGCGACTAACATGAAAGTACAAACCAAGATTGCCCTTACCATTTTTTTCAATTAAATTTTGAGAGATATCACGCCAATCATCAACACTTAGCTTTAATTCAATACCAACCGCATCAAGACCAATTTGCATGCGTCGAATATGTAAGTCAAAGCCCACTAACTTAGTCCCATAAGATGGCACCACTTCATATATACCATCACCAAAAAGGAATCCGCGATCCATAGGCGATATTTTAGCTTCAGATATAGGCATAAATTGCCCATCTAGAAATACAATGTTGTGATTGTCTGCCATAAGGTTCCAAGTAAAGTAGCAGTGGTTGATACCTTGATTATGCCACGAATAAAACGATCCATTTAACAAAAAACAAATTGTTTTTATATTTCTTAACCTAATGGTCAGTTACAATATAAATATAATTTAGTTAAAGATAATCAGCAAAACATGTCGCAAGTTGGAAAGTTTAATAATCTAGAAGTCGTCAATGAGGTCCCCTTTGGATTCTACCTAGACGCAGGCGATAAAGGTCAAATTCTACTCCCGACTAAAAATGCGCCCTTGGGCTGTAAGCTAGGGGATATGGTGAATGCGTTTATCTATCATGACAGTGATGATCGTCTTATCGCCACCATTAAACGTCCTAAGGTATTTGTCGATCATTGTGCCTATTTAAAAGTAGTCAGTGTCACTAAGGTGGGTGTGTTTGTAGATTGGGGATTAGAAAAAGACTTATTAGTGCCATTCAGTGAACAAGATTACCCGATGTCTGAGGGCGTATCTTATGTGGTTTATGTCTTCTGTGATGATGAAACTGGGCGGCTAGCGGCATCGACCAAACTTAAAGATTTTTTATACGAAGAATCCTGTGAAGAAGGTGGCACATTCGAACCTAAGCAAGAAGTTGAAGTGTTAATATGTGGGCAGACAGACATGGGCTACAAGGCCATTATCAACGGCTCACATCTTGGTTTGGTATTTAGGGACGAAGTTTTTCAGCCTATCAAAATAGGTCACTCTTTAAAGGCCTACATAAAACGTATTAGAGAAGATGGCAAAATTGATTTATGTTTTCAGTTTCATGATCCTACTGCCCGTAACACCTTGGAAGAACAAATAATGGAAGACTTAATTGCACATGATGGCCTGTCGACTTTAACCGATAAGAGCCCACCAGATGAGATTTCAAAGCGTTTTAAAGTCAGTAAAAATGTTTATAAAAAAGCCATTGGTAATTTGTTTAGACAAAAACGTATATTATTAGACAAAACTAAAATAACGCTTGTTAAAAAATAAAGAAATAAGAGAAAAAAGAGAAAAAACGGAAACTATGAAAGTAACCGTAAGCTGGCAACAGAACCTTCGATTTACCTGTAAAACAGAAACAGGCCATGACCTAGAATTAGACGGCAATGGTGAAATTCTGACTCCTATGGAATCAGTGTTACTATCAGTTGGAGCGTGTTCGTCGATTGATGTGGTCGATATCCTTAAAAAATCCACAAAATCAGTGGATAACTGTGAGTGTCAACTTGATGCAGAAAGAGCAGATGAGGCGCCACGAATTTTCACTTCGATTCATGCTCACTATATAGTGAAAGGTAAAGATTTGACTGAACAAGATGTGGCCACAGCGGTACAGTTATCAGCTGATAAATATTGTTCTGTTATGTTGATGATGACGGGAAACGTTAAAATCACCACAAGTTATGAGATAGCTTAAACTACGCGCCTCTCAGAATGCTATTGAGTTGAGTTTTATTGCCCATTAATAACTTTACTTATACTTAAACTGTTTATGTATCTAGTTCGGCATTGAACACAAGGCGCAAAGTAGGCACCAGCAAGGCTAGATTATGAAGGTGTTTTTAACCACTTAACGGCAACTCTCGTCAGAGTATTCTGACGCAAGTATCTAAGAAAATGTCACTGGTGGGACTTAAGCGGATACTTTTATCCGAAGCTTACTATTGGCACTTTTGAGACGGGCAGTTAATGTTTGTAGTGTTGTCAGATCATGTAAAAATATTGCCATTTTTTGGCCTAAGTAAGAGGCACATCTAGCCATCGCTATTAGCCAGCGATGCAACTTTAAGACTTAATTGAATATAATAAAAAGGTAAGTCAAACCAGAGTGTATTTTACATGCCTCACCATATTCAAGGTCAATCAAAGCACCGATCAAGACTCGTCCCGGTACCAATAAGTAACGCCGTTTACCTAAAAATTAGTTCGAATCATCGATATGTTTATTAACTAATACTTTCCCTTGTATATTTTTACTATCAGAGACGAGTTCAAACCTTTTATCTTGGCTATGGCTAAATAGTGTAAAAAATGATGTATTAGTAATATCTTGCATACTGTTATACCAACGAAAATACCCTACAGAAATATAGTCACTATATAAATCTAATGCTTATATTGCGAACGCAACAATAAAAACAGAGAGTAAACACTTAAAAGTGATTTTACCTTCCCCTCAAATTATTACTGTTACGATAAAGAGACTTAATCCAATATGTATATAGGTCGAATCTTTTAACAACTCAACTGAGTCGACAGGCAGCATTTTTAAGTCTTGATAAATAGATGTTTCATTCCTAAACCTATATATGTGTAACGTGGACGTTCTCAATGAACTTTGAGCGAATATTCAGCTTTCTTGATGAACCACCTTTTACCAAAACACTCACACAAATTGGATAAATATCACTCTTGAATCTGCGAAATTTACTTGGTAAATTACTTTACACTCGTTACTGATGGCAAAACTATAAAAGGTAATAGGTAAATAAAATCGAACAGTTCATAACATCGTGGTTACTCAAGCACCAACAATATGCGTTGATAATCGTTCCCTTGATAGCTTTCCTCGAAGCCAGTGTTGGGATAGGCTTACTTGTCTCTGGCGTGATCCTTTTGTCCGTGTGTACCATTTTGTACATTGAACAAATTGCTACTTTGTCTCAAATACTATCGCTGGCTTTTTGTGGAGCTATACTCGGCGACCATAGCGGCTATTATTTAGGACGCTGGTTAGGACCGCGCTTTTACCACACCCGTTTTGCACGAAATCGTATTGAGATCTTAAAAAAAACAGAGACACGAATATTAAAATACGGCAACTTCGCAATATTATGTGGCCGACTAATAACTGCAATACGCAGTATTGTACCGTTGTTAACCGGTGTCAGCGGTATGAAACGTTTGAGATACTCAGCCTACGACGTGGTGGCCTGCGGAGTATGGACAGCGGGTCTCGGTTTACTGATCGTGGGTATTGATAAAATCTGGAGTTGAGTAAAGTGCCTCTAAACCTATCAAAAATATTATTATGAAAAATATTATTAGTTTTTCATCAGCAATGTGGGTGACGACCAATCTTTTGCTTAGTTTTGCTTTACTGCTTCCTATTTCGATAATCAGCTGGCTAATCCCCTTGCCTGCAGTTACTCGCTGCTGCAATTTTATAGCAGATCTTATTTATCGCATAGCCGTAAAAATAGACACCTTTTGGATACAACAGGTATTAGGTATCAAGCTGGTGATCAAAGGGAAAGCCAATACTCAGCAAACACCTGTAGTGATCTGCAATCATCAATCTTGGTTCGACATTCCGCTAGTACAGCATGTTATTACTGGTAATGGGCCTATTATAAAATTTTTAGTTAAACGAGAAATCGTCTGGATACCTATCATTGGTTGGATATGTTTGGTGCTCAATTTTCCAAGGTTACGCCGGGGTAATAATAATGGCAAAGGCGAAAGTGACTTTTCAATTATCCAAAAGGCGTCAGAAGGCCACGGTAATGAATCTGGCGCGTTGCTCATTTTTCCAGAAGGAACCCGCTTTACTCAGACGAAAAAAGCAAATCAGAAAGCACCCTATCACCACCTTTTAAAACCCAGAACAGGGGGATTGAAAATGATCAAGCAACACGCTGACGCAGACACCAGCTTGGTCGATATCACCATCGACTATCACCAAAAGAATATTCATATTTGGCATTGCCTTCGAGCTGAGCCCTCAAAAATCACTATTACCCTTGAACATTATAGTCTTGCAGATATTGATGATATTGAAACGTGGTTAAACAACCGCTGGCTAGAAAAAGACAAGCGGCTGTCTAGCTAATAACGCTAATTCAACCACAATACAAAATCTTCAGAGCAACAACTATAATTCCTGTGTAACAAGCAGGTTTATGCTTGAATGATATCCATTTCAATTCTGTTTTTAGTCTATCAAAGGGACACAACGCCTAACGTTAGCCATTAAGAGTTTTAGAGCATACTGTTTTTTGTACAACTCAATGCCTAAAACTTAGCAAACGCCTGTTCAAAATCCGCCACTATATCGTCTAAATCTTCGATACCAATCGACATTCTGATCATATTGTCATTCACACCCATCTCTTGTCTTTCTTTGGCTGTACTTTCGAAATAGATTGTCGAGGCAACCGGCAAAGCTAAAGTGCGGGTATCGCCTAAATGAGTGGCGCAGATCACCAAATTTAATGCATTTAAAAATTGAATAGGGTCGATATTATCTACTAAATCTAAACTTAATATCCCACCGTAACCTTCAAAAAGTTCTCTGGCTAAAAAATGCTGAGGATGGTCCGCTAATCCAGGATAATAAACTGCCAACACTTTGTCATGATTATGTAGATAAGAAGCCAGACGCATCGCATTTTCACATACTTTTTCAGTTCGCAGTACAAGGGTCTCTAAGCCAATTGAAATGGCATGAGCGGAATCCGGTGATAACGTCCCGCCCATATCTCTAAGACCTCTTTTACGAATTTGGGTAAGCCCCCATTGTGCTGTATCCGAGCCTCGATAAATAGGTAAAATGTTATCAAAACTACTCCAATCGAACAATCCAGTGTCTACTACCGATCCACCTAAAACGTTACCATGCCCTGCAATATATTTGGTTAGAGAACTAATAGTTAATGAGGCCAATACCGAATTAGCATCAAAAATATTTGCTGGCGTCATAGTATTATCAACTAAGAATAGCGCTTTTTTAGACGCGCATAATTGGCCAATTGCGCGTAAATCTGCTACTTGGGTAACCGGATTAGCAATAGTCTCTAAGTAGACCGCTTTAGTATTGTGCTTAAAAGCAGCTTTCACTTTCTGCACATCAGTCACATCAACAAAACTTAGCTCAATGCCTAAAGATTGTAAGGTTTCGGTCAAACTACGGGTATTACCGAACAAAAAGTGACTAACAATCAGATGGTCACCCATTTTAAACAAACTCATCATAGTGGCAGAAATAGCCGCCATACCAGTTGAAAAAGTTATCGCTCCTATTCCTCCCTCTAAATGCGTAAGAATATTTTGCAGCGCAGTATTGGAGCCCGAAGACGATCGAGAATAGACATGCCCTACTTTTTTACCTTGAAACACATCCACTAAACTTTGAGCGTCTTTATACTCAAATAACACTGAGTTATTGGTGGCTTGATGTACAGCACCGCTTTCAGGTGTATTCAACAGCCGGTCTGCGTGAACCAAACGGGTAGTAAATCCTTTATTTTTCAATCTTTCTCTCCACAGGGGGAATAACTTTAGTGATCATCTTTTCAGGATACTTACCTTGTACATATTTGAAATGCAGATAAATCCTATTTAATTCATATTGGGTATTGTCGCCTATATTGTGCAAGGGGCCAAACTCGATAAGTTTTTTCTTATAATCAAAAGCTACCAAAAATACCGGTACGTTGGCTTTGTGAGCAATATGCAGAAAACCAGTTTTCCAAGGTGATATCGGACTGCGAGTGCCTTCTGGAGAAAGGCACAAAACCATACTTTCGGCTTCTCGCATTTTACTTGCCATAGCATCAACCAAACCATGTTTTGTACTGCGTTCAATAGGAATGCCACCCAAACGACGTAAAAGACGGTCAAAAGGCGGTATAAAAATACTGTGTTTGCCAAAAAAGGATATTTTTAAACGCAAGTTAAATGCCACCGCTAATCCCAACACAAAGTCCCAGTTAGATGTATGCGGCGCAACCGAAAGGATCATCTTTGAACAACAGGGGAAAGATCCACTATAAGACCATCCCATGGACTTTAATACTGCTGTACCCAACCATTGGCTAAATTTATTACCTATTCTGGGCACTTGTTCGCAAAGAATAGGCGTATTTACGTTATCAAGCATTTCATTATTGGCTTTTGCAATTTAAACTAGGCAAATGGTCGCTCATGTAGATCATTTTGTCGAGTGTAAACAGAATGTTAACCACTTAATTGATTACGCTAACCCTGCCAATTTGGCTCCACTTATCTTAATTGTCACTGGATCAAAAACCTTGAGAATTTTACTAATTATTTTTTCTATGTTCTGCTCGTTTGCGCATAGCCAACAAACTGCCCAAAATCTGTTTGAGCAACATCGTACCGCCCTATATCAAATCAAAATAATAGAACTTGAGTCTGGGAAAAAATCATCTATTGGGTCCGGTTTTCAGATAGATAAAGTAGGAAATGTGGTCACAAACTACCATGTAATATCTGAATATGTGTATAACCCCAATAAATATAGAATTGAATATTTGGCCCATGATGGTTCACAGGGACAACTTCAACTCGTAGATGTTGATGTCGTCAATGACTTAGCTTTGGTCAGAAAAGTTATTCTGTCTGAACAAGAAAGTGCTTTTCCTATTGCACAGTCTCTTCCATTGCAGGGCAGCGACATTTATTCTCTTGGTAATCCCCATGACTTAGGCATGATAGTGGTGCCTGGTACATTTAACGGATTGAAGAAAAGTAGCTTTTACCAACGCATCCATTTTACCGGTTCCATTAACCCAGGAATGAGTGGTGGGCCCGTCGTCAATAAGCTTGGTGAAGTGATGGGAGTTAATGTAGCAACAGCAGGTAATCAAATTGGCTTCCTCATTCCATTGGGGAAAATTCAGGCGCTGCTAAAAAGTCAAGAAGCACAAGTGTTGAAAAGTGAGCAGTTTAAGCCTCGTATACAAACACAATTATTAGCTAATCAGAATAAGCTTTTTTCCCTATTAAATAATCAGACTTGGGAGACAAGTAAATTAGGAGATGCGATGATCCCTTCGAAGATAAGCGACTTTATCTCATGCTGGGGTGGCTCTAACACCAGCGATAAAGAAGCATTATATTTATCAGTAGAAAACCGTTGTCAATTAGATGAACAAATATATTTACATCATGGTTTACGCACTGGAGGGCTTGAAGTTGAGTTTGAATGGTTGGATGGTAAATCTTTGGGTGAACATCGCTTCTATAATTTTTATTCACAAAGCATCACCGGTGCAAGTGCGGGTAACAATGCGACTAAAACTGATGTCACTAATTTTCGTTGCCAACAAGATAAAATTACCAACATCAATGGTGTGACCAATAAAACAATATTATGTTTAAGGGCTTACAAAGAGTTCGACCAACTCTATGATGTACTTTTTGTTGCAGCCACGCTCGATCATAGCCAACAAGGTTTGATCAGCCATTACACTATGGGTGGCGTTACCAAAGAGTCTGCCTTGGCATTCACTCAGAAATTTATGGACACAGTATCATGGCAATAGTTTTAGAACTGCTTTCTCGAAAAAACATACCACTTAAGCACTATAAATTTGAACAAGATTATGTGTGCGTAGGGCGTGATTTTAACAATGACTTACGTTTAGATGATCCCTATGTTTGTCCTAGTCATATGTTGGTCGCTATAGATCCAGAATCGGGCAAGCTGATGGTCAATGACTGTCAGTCAACCAATGGTATCAAAGTGAACAATAAGTTTGTCAGACAAGCTACGCTCAACTCTCACGATGTAATAAAAATTGGACGCACACGTTTAAGGATAATTGATACTAAAGTCCCATTAGCTGAGGCTATTCATTTAAGTGAATTAGAGGAAAACCTTAGCTGGTTAAACCAAAGCTTTTTAGCTGTTTGTTTGTCGTTTTTTTGTTTGAGTTTTTTATTGTTATCAAAATACTTGGGGAGTGTACAAGAATTTAATTTGATTAAAGCACTTCCCTCTGAGCTAGGGCAATTGGCGATTTTTTGTTTATGGCCATTAAGCTTTGCTATCTTAGCCAAAGTCGTCAAAAAAGAAAGTCATATTGTTAGCCAATTCACCCTAACATGGTTAATTATTTTACTAGCCAACGCGCTGATTTTGCTACAGAAGATAGCTATCTTCAATATCCATCCCGGAGCATGGTTTACATGGATTGAATTAATTATATTTGCCATACTTGTCTCTGGCTTCATCTGGTTGAGCCTATTCATCGCATTTCATCAAACCAACCATAGACGCAATATCATCGCATTTTCGATGACCTTTATTATCCTAGCGCCAATTTATGCTTTAGGTTTTTTAAACACAGAGGAATTTAGTCCTCGACCAAGCTATAACCCAATACTATTAACGCCCACCTACAATATTACCTCTGCGTCACAAACAGATAAATTTATTGAACGTGCTAACAGTTTATTTACTGAGGTTGATAAGCTAAAAACCAAATAAACACCAAATAAACACTTAACGTGAGGGAAGCTTATAAAATAGTTGGTTTTGGGCGCCGAGTGATCCGCTGGCTTTTCTTGATTTAGATTGCTAATACTGTAAGTCGCTGTTTTACCTACATTGCTTTAAAATTCTACTGAAAAATAGGTATGTAACACATTTAAAACCGTAGGGTGGCCTACGGTGAATACCATAGAGGGTATTTATAATCTGTCATTTTGAGGTGATATAGGTACATGTGTATTTTGTTTGTAGCTGTCAATCAGCATAAAGATTATCCGTTGATTATTGCGGCTAACCGTGACGAGTTCTTTAATAGAGAAACATCTGAGTCACACATTTGGGATCCTGAACATGGCATTATTGCTGGTAAAGATCTTCAAGCAGGTGGTACTTGGATGGGGATAAATAAACATGGCTATGTTGCATCGTTGACCAATATTCGCGATCCAAAAAGAGTCTCTGCAAATGTGGTTACACGGGGGGAGTTAGTCAGTCACTATCTGCAGCATCCTGAAAGCGGATACCATCAAACATTAAGTACCAACAAAAGTCACTATAACGGATATAACCTACTGTTTGGAAAATGGAATAATTTATCAGTTTATAATAATCATTTAGATCAACTTCAACATCTAGTAGATGGTTATTATGGATTATCCAATGCAAGCCTAAATAGCCCTTGGCCAAAAATTAATAAGGGTGTGAGTAAATTACAAGATTATTGTCAGAGTGGCCACAGTATCAACCCAGAGGTATTGTTTACACTACTGCTAGATACAAGTCCAGCTGCTGACGAGGACCTACCCAAAACGGGGATCCCTATTGACTGGGAACGTCGTCTCTCGTCTATTTTTATCCTAGGCGATGAATACGGTACTCGCTCCTCCACTGTATTAAAAGTGGATAAACAGCAAAATGTACAGTGGTACGAACGTACCTACGACAATACAGCGAGATGTACTTCCAGCCAGTTTTTTCATTTCAGTATAGATTAGTCATAATTAAACTCGAATTTTATTGTGTCAATGGCATAATGACCATTCATTATCTAAGCAACCAATTTAGCATTAAGGAACATCATGTTTGAAGTATTGCCCCAGCTTCCTGCGGACCCAATTTTAGGGTTGTCTGCTGCATTTAAAGCCGACACTAACCCTCATAAAATTGACTTAGGTGTAGGCGTTTATAAAGACGAACAAGGTCACACGCCTATTCTCGATTCTGTGGCCAAAGCACAAACCATTCTTTTAGGTAAAGAAAACTCTAAAAGCTATATTACTCCCCAAGGAGTGCAGGGTTTCATAGATGGCATGTTACAACTCATGTTAGGCAAAGACAGTCCTGCTTTATTAGCCGACCGAATAGCGGCAGTGCAAGCTCCTGGTGGCTGTGGCGCATTAAGAATTTTGTCCGAATTGATTAAGCGCTGCGACGAGAAAACTACAGTTTGGGTCAGCGACCCTACTTGGGCCAACCATATACCCCTAATTGGCAACGCCGGTTTAGCTATTCAAACTTATCCTTACTTTGATAAAACCAATGCCAGTATCAATTTTGACGCTATGGTCGAATGTCTCGGTCAAGTCAAAAAAGGCGATGTGGTGTTATTACATGGCTGTTGTCACAACCCCACTGGCGCAGACCTAACCAAAGAACAGTGGCAAGTAGTATTAGAACTAGCGCAGAAAACAGGTTTTATTCCTTTTGTAGATACCGCTTATCAGGGTTTTGGTGATGGTTTAGAAGAAGACGCCTATGGAATGCGGTTGTTGGTTAATAACTTACCTGAAGTGATTATTGCGGCCTCTTGTTCTAAAAACTTTGGTTTATATCGTGAGCGAGTCGGTATTGCGGTGATGATCACTGAAAACAGTACCACCCGACGAGCCATTCAAAGTCAAATTCAATCTATTGCTAGAGGCATATACTCTATGCCTCCGTCATATGGGGGCGCACTAGTCGATATTATTTTAAATGATGAAGCTTTGCGTCATGAATGGATGACAGAAGTCGAGGCGATGCGAAGTCGTATGCAAGATCTTCGTTCGTTATTGGTTTCAAAAATGAATGAGTACGGTTCAAGTAAAGATTTTGAATTTGTTAAAAAGCAAAAAGGCATGTTTTCATTTTTATGTATTACATCAGAACAGGTACAGGCGGTTCGTGATCAACATAGCGTGTATTTTGTAGGCTCTAGTCGTGTGAATATTGCAGGAATAAGCAAATCCAACGTTGATAGATTAGCTAAAGCATTAGTATCTGTTATCTAATACTGTTTTGTGTTTCTCATAAAAAAACCCGGTGCTCACCGGGTTTTTTGTTTACATCTGTGACTAATCTATTGGCTTTGAAATCTCGACTCTACTCTTAAGTTTTTGACCTGGTCTAAATGTAACCACTCGTCTCGCCTTAATTGGAATGTCTTCTCCGGTCTTAGGATTTCTACCTGGTCGTTCATTTTTTTGTCTTAAATCAAAATTTCCAAAACCAGATAACTTGACTTGCTCCCCTGATTCTAATGCTTCACGCACTTCTTCAAAAAAAGTTTCAACTAAATCTTTAGCGTCACGCTTATTGATCCCAAGTTTTTCAAACAAATGTTCTGCCATTTCGGCTTTGGTTAACGCCATATCGTCAATCCCTCAAAAATGCTTCAAAATTTTGCGACAACGAGGCTAAAATACCGTCAACTGTTGCCTGAATGTCACTTTCTTCTAGTGTCTTAGTTTTATCTTGCAAAATAAGTGAAATCGCCAAACTTTTCTTTCCCTTTGGAATTCCTTTGCCTCGATACACATCGAACAAGTTTAGGCCAACTAATTGATTTGCGCCAAATTTTTCTATGCAATTCAAAATATCTCCTACTACTTCATCATCGTCTACTACAATCGCAATGTCACGTCGATTTGCAGGGAATTTTGAAATTTCTTGCGCTTTAGGTAGTTTTTTTAACCCTAACGCATTAATTTCTATCTCAAAAACAAAACTTCTTCCATTTAATCCTAGTGATTTTTCAAATTGGGGATGAATTGCGCCTATGTATCCTAGCAAAGTATCATCAATAAAAATTTGCGCACATTGACCAGGATGTAATGCACTATGAGTTGCACTTTCAAAGCGATAGCCTTGTACACCAGCACAATTAAGTAAATTTTCAACGTCAGCCTTCACATCAAAAAAGTCAATTGAACGGGTTGCGTTATCCCAATTTTCAACTGCCACTAAACCACACACCACACCACTGATAACAAGTTCTTGTTTTACACCCGTTTTTTCACTGTTATCAGGAATAAAACGTAGGCCCGACTCAAATAATCTAACCCGGCTTTGTTGGCGTTTTTGATTATATGACACGGACTGCAATAAACCTGTCCATAAACTCACACGCATCGTCGACATTTCTGAAGATATGGGGTGGGGTAACTGCAAGCCTTCCATATCAGGGAATAATAGAGATTGAATTTTTGGGTCAACAAATGAATAGGTGATAGCTTCTTGGTAGTCACTTTCGACTAAGGTATTTTTCAATTGATTTAACTGGACTTTTTGTTCTTGATGTTGCGACATTTTCAAACTTGCAACAGGCGCAATATCCGGTATCTGGTTGTAGCCATATACCCTAGCCACTTCTTCAATTAAATCTTCTTCGATACTAATATCGAAACGATATGGCGGCACACTGATGTGCCACACTTGATCCTCAAAAGAAACCGTAAATCCTAAACGATTAAAAATATCGGTGACTGTGGCGTCAGCAATTTCAATACCTAATACTTTAGTTAAACGACTATGCCTCAACGATACCGGACGATTCTTTGGAACAAAAGCCGTATCCACAGCTTCAATCACTGGGCCCGCTTCGCCGCCTACAATATCCAACAACAATTGGGTGGCTCTTTCCATAGCCATGTGTTGCAACTGAGGATCAACACCTCGCTCGTAGCGGTGGGATGCATCAGTGTGTAAACCATATTGTCGCGCTTTACCCATAATAGCGTCAGGTGCAAAAAAGGCGCTTTCAAGAAAAACATCTGTACTTTCTTCAGTCACACCAGACTCAAGGCCACCAAATATACCGGCCATAGCCAAAGCTTTTTTAGTGTCTGCTATCACTAATGTGTTGTCTTGAAGTGTCACTTCATTGCCATCGAGTAAGGTAAGTTTCTCATCTTGCTTGGCAAAACGAACCACTACATCACCTTCAAGTTTGTTGTTGTCAAACGCATGCATAGGATGCCCAAGCTCTAACAACACAAAATTGGTGATATCTACCACAGGATCAATACTTCTAACGCCTGAACGTCTAAGTTTTTCCACCATCCATAAAGGTGATAATACATCTAAATTAATATTCTTAATCACTCGGCCTAAATAACGAGGGCAAGCTTCAGGTGCAAGTAATTGAATGTTACGGCTATCGGTAATGCTGGGTGTAACTGCAGGCACTTGCAGTTCGATGACTGACGTTTGATTAAGCACACCCACTTCACGAGCTAGGCCTTTAATACCTAAACAATCAGCGCGGTTTGGTGTTAAATCCACTTCAATAGTCACATCGTCAAGTTGTAAATACGCTCTAATATCTTCACCAATCGGCGCGTCTAAAGGTAATTCTAAAATACCATCATGGTCGTCGGATATACCTAATTCAGAAAAACTACACAACATACCAAACGAAGGCTGCCCACGCAGTTTAGCCTTCTTGATTTTGAAGTTGCCTGGTAACACTGCCCCGACTTTTGCCACGGCGACTTTAATGCCTTGACGACAATTAGGTGCACCGCACACAATATCTAAGAGTGCGTCGTCACCTACATTAATTTTTGTTATTTGTAATTTATCTGCATCAGGATGCTGGCCACATTCCACCACCTCACCCACAACCACACCAGAAAACTCACCAGCTACAGCTTCAACACCGTCAACCTCTAAACCGGCCATACTCAATTGTTCTGATAACTCATCTGTTGAAACAGATGGATTAACCCATTCTCTTAACCACTTTTCACTAAATTTCATATTCTAGACCCGACCTAATTAAATTGCTTAAGAAAACGAAGATCATTTTCAAAAAAGGCACGTAAATCATTCACTTCGTAACGCAACATAGTTAGGCGTTCTACACCCATACCAAAAGCAAAACCTGTGTAAATTTCTGGATCAATGTTGACCGCTTTAAGCACATTGGGATGTACCATTCCACACCCCAAAACCTCTAACCATTTACCATTTTTACCCATCACATCGACTTCTGCAGAAGGTTCTGTAAAAGGAAAATACGAGGGCCTAAAACGTACCTGTAAGTCCTGTTCAAAAAAGTTGTTTAAAAAATCGTGCAAAATGCCTTTTAGTTCAGCAAAGCTGACATTTTTATCGACCATCAAACCTTCAACTTGATGAAACATAGGTGTATGAGTTTGATCATAATCATTGCGATACACTCGGCCTGGCGAAATTATCCTAAGAGGAGGCTCTTCCACTTCCATAGTTCGAATTTGTACACCTGATGTTTGAGTACGCAACATCACATCTGGATTGAAATAAAAAGTATCGTGATCAGCCCGAGCGGGATGATTCGCCGGAATATTTAATGCGTCAAAATTATGAAATCCGTCTTCTACCTCTGGTCCAGTCTTAACGCTAAAACCCAACTCATTAAAAAAGCTCTCGATACGATTGATAGTGCGAGTGACTGGGTGCAAGCCACCTCTACTCTGCCCTCGCCCGGGTAATGTGACATCGATGGTTTCACCAGCCAGCTTCTGATTAAGCTCTTGGGTTTGTAATAACACCCCTCTAGCATGGATCAATTGTTGAATTTTCTGTTTGGCCTGATTGATTTTTTGACCCGCAGCAGGGCGTTCTTCATTGGAAAGCTTACCTAATCCTTTTAGTAACTCGGTCATCCGTCCTTTTTTACCCATAAAGTCGACGCGCACAGCATCAAGAATATTGACGTCTTGTGCAGAGTTAATTTGCTGTTCTGCTTCACTAATTATGGCATCTAAGTCCATAGTGTCCTCGAGTTTGGAT
>Ga0209712_10001016_pt1 | contig 24235 bp, 8 predicted proteins | sample ArcOceMetagenome_FD_187443 | JGI IMG/M metagenome (GOLD analysis project Ga0209712, IMG submission 187443) | Marine eukaryotic phytoplankton communities from Arctic Ocean - Arctic Ocean - Greenland ARC118M Metagenome (SPAdes) (version 2) | ecosystem: Environmental > Aquatic > Marine > Oceanic...
TTTTGAGTCGTCATGCAATAAAGCCCGTAACGTCGTGCTGGAAGCTTGCGCTGGCCAGCGTGATGGTGGCGTGGGAAAACGGCGTATTATACCGGGATGTGGGGGCTACGGCCAGTCAATGCAACCCTGGGGGTGTTGCATGGGCCGGCCTAGTCGAAGGGTTTGCGGGCGTGCTGGCGCGCTTCGGCCAGGGCTTTATGCAGCGCCTGCCAGTGTGCCGGGTCGGGCATGCCGGCCTGTTCCACTTCCAGCAGGGCGGCCTCCAGCCGGGTCACTTCCAGCTGTGACAGGGCATCCAGCCATAGCCGGGTGGCCATTTCTTCGGCCATGGGCGGCTTGAGGCTGGCCTTGAGCAGGCGAGACAGGGTTTCGCCCTGCTCCAGCGCCATCAGGGCGCCAAGCAGCGCGGCGGCGCTGTGGTTCTGTCGGCACAGGCCGGCTACCTGGACCAGCAGGTCGATATGCGGCAGCGGGAGGGTATCGATGCCCTCGGGCAGCGGGTGTTGGTCAATCAGTGAAGGGTAATCCAGCAGCACCAACACCAGGCGTTCAGCCAGGGTGAGCGGGCCTTTGCGGCCGCTGTTCTGGCGTGGGTTGGGGCGCGTGCGATTGGGGCTGCCGCCGTTGAAGCCGGCATTGCCCTGGTTGCCGTCGTCCGCAAAGCCGAAGTCTTCCGGGTAGGGCATGCCAGGGTCGTCCTCCGCCGGCGGATAGCCTGCGTCTTCGTAGCCGTACGCGCTGGCATCCTGAGGGGGCTCTGAGGGGGCGGGGGGTGCTGTTGGGCGAGGCGCCGCCGGGGCGGGTTTGAGCTGGATCAGCGATTCCTTGTCCAGCCGGGTAAGGCGACTGAGCTCTTCGGTAAGCAGGGCGCGGTAAACCGGGCCGGCGGGTTGATCCAGGAATGGCAGGGCCAGTCGGGCCAGCCGGGCACGGCCGTCCACGGTGTCCAGGTCGAGCCCTTCGGACAGGTGCCGGAACAGGTAAGTGGACAGGGCGTCGGCCTTGTCAGTAAGTGCTCGCAACGCCTCGGGGCCTTGCTGGCGCACGAGTGTGTCCGGGTCCTCGCCGTCTGGCAGGAACAGGAAGCGCACTTGTTTGCCGTCATCCAGCGCCGGCAGCAGTGATTCGAGAGCCCGCCAAGCGGCGCGGACGCCGGCCTTGTCGCCGTCGAAACAGAGAATCACTTCGTTGACCTGGCGAAACAGTTTGCGGGCGTGATCTTCGGTGGTGGCGGTGCCCAGGGTGGCGACCACATTGGGGACGCCGTGCTGGGTCAGGGCGATCACGTCCATGTAGCCTTCCACCACATAGAGACGGTCACTGCGGTCGCGGCTCTGGCGCCATTCCCACAGCCCGTAAAGCTCCTGGCCCTTGTGGAAAACGGGGGTTTCCGGGCTGTTCAGGTATTTGGGTTTGCCGTCGCCGAGCACCCGGCCACCGAAGCCGATGGTGCGCCCGCGACTGTCGCGGATCGGGAAGATGATGCGATCTCGGAATTTGTCGTAGGTGCGGCCGGTGTCGTCCTTGCGTACCAGCAGCCCGCCGGTGAGGGCGTGCTCCAGGCTGGTTTCGGTGAGTGACAGGCCGTTGATCAAATTATCGTAACCGGGTGGTGCAAACCCAATCGCGAATTTTTTTGCAATTTCGCCGCTCAATCCCCGATTTTTAAGGTAGTTTACTGCTTTTTGTCGCTCTGGCGCCTGGCGCAGCTGCTGCGCGTAGAACTTTTCGGCGCGGCTGAGCAGGTCGTAAAGCGATTGTAGCCGGTCCTTCTTTTGCCGGTCGGCGGCGGTTTCCGGCCGGGATTCGGGCACTTCCATGCCGGCCCGGCTGGCCAGCTGTTTGACTGCCTCCGGGAAACTCAGGTGCTCGTATTCCATCAGGAAGCCCACCGCATTGCCGGAGGCGCCGCAACCGAAGCAATAATAGAACTGCTTGTCTGGAGCCACGGTGAAGGAGGGCGTTTTTTCCTGGTGGAAGGGGCAGCAGGCGCTGTAGTTGCGGCCGGTTTTCTTCAGGGGCACGCGGGCATCAATCAGCTCTACCAGGTCGGTACGGGCCAACAGATCATGTGTGAAATTTTCCGGAATGCGTGCCATATAAGGGTCTGTTAAGTGATCTCAATCGCCCTGCCGAATCCTGGCCAGGCGTTCGCGCGCAACGGTTAAGTGGACTGATAGCAAAAAAACGGCGTGGCTGGACGTGTGCCCCGTCGAACAGGTTCAGAAAAACTCTTCCGGCACAGCAGCAATAGTAGTGTAGACAGGCCGGGTGGTTTCTGCCAGAAAGGGACGGTATTCAATCAGAAACTGGGGCGTTGTGACAGAGTCGACGGGCTGCTGGATTTGATACCGGGTTGCTGTTGTTGCGCAACAATTTATGCACGATGTTAAGGCTGACATCACTGGCAGAACGGAATTCATGCGTGAATAATGCAATGACGTCACCACAATAAAGGGTAGGGCCATGGCAGAAGGAAGTGCAGTGGCTATTCAGGCGTATTTGAACCTGAATGGGGTCGTATGGAAGTTGATGGAGGATGGTTCTCTGGTTCCGTTGGAACCTGGAGAAGCGGTTCTTCCCGATGTCCCCTTGCTGGAATTTCCGGAGAGCAGCAGCCCGGAAGCCGATCTGGCGTCTTCTTCAAGCCAGTCCTCTCTGGCATCTTTCTTCACCAATGTTTCCCGCGATGGTGCAGGTGATATCCCGGCTTCCGGGTACCAGACCCGTGGCGTGGCCGATGCCGGGGATCATTCCCGTGATACCAGGCAGGGTCCGCCCCCGGACCTGCTTCCCAATGATGCCGCTATCAGTATCCAGATTCAGGATGGCGGCGATGGTTACGTAAACCGTTTTGAGCAGGATGCGGTGGATCTGGTGGGCACCACCACCGATATTCTCGATGACACCGTGGTGAATGTGATTGTTCTGGATGGCCAGGGCGGTTCCGTGACCTTTACGGCCGTGGTGCAGGATGGCCGTTTCTCGGTGCCCGATGCAGACCTGAGTTCACTGGCAGAAGGGCCGCTCACCGCGGTCGCTACCTATCAGGACCCTTACGGCAACCGGGTTACCGGCACCGACGACAGCATCAAGGATACGCTGGCCAGTGGTGTGGATGTGGAAGCCGCCACCGGCACTGATGATGTGGTCAACGCGGTGGAAGCGGTGGACAACACCCTTAGCGGTACCTTTGCCGATGTGCAGGCGGGAGCCGAGGTGGAGGTGACTGTCAGCGGCGCCGGGCACGCGGATCTGGTATTGACCGCCACGCTGGATGCCAGTGGCAACTGGTCGATCCCCGACGTGGATCTGGACGTGTTCGACGACGGTACGCTAACCCTCACCGCCAGCACCGTGGACCAGGCCGGCAACCCGGCGACCATCACCGATACCGTGGACATGGATACCCAGGCGGCCATCACCGCCGAGTTTGTCGATGCGGTGCAGCCGGATGGCGTGGGCGGTTATTTGAATGCCGCGGAAGGCCAGATGGCCGGTTTCACCGGCACGGTCACGGAGGTTGAAGATGGCCAGACGGTGACTCTGGTCATCGCTGATGAAGCCGGCGACAGTCTTACCTTTACTGCCCAGGTCAGCGGTGGCGCCTGGCAGCTCGACAATCAGGACCTGTCTTCACTGGCGCCTGGTGAGCTGACGCTGGAAGCCAGCGTGGAAGACGTGGCCGGCAACCCGGCGACCGCCAGCGACACCATTATTTACGATCCCGTCGCCGAAATTCCGCGTCCGATTACGTCCGATGTGGGGCGCATTCTGAATGCCGCTGAAGTCGCCGACGTGGACTTCAATGGCCGGGTCAACGACGTGGAACCCGGCCGTGAGCTGGACATCGTCATCGAGGACGGCAACGGCAACAGTGCCAGCGGTTCCGCAACGGTGCAGTCTGATGGCAGCTGGTCTCTCACCGGTGTGGATGTGACCGGGCTGGAGGAGGGCCTGCTGACGTTATCGGTGACCACCACGGACCTGGCCGGTAACGAAGCCACCCGTGAGACCTTTTATTTCAAGGATACCCTTAACGACCTGACCGCCGAGTTCGTCGATGAGCAGACCCCGGATGGTGTCGGCGGCTACTACAATGCCGATGAGGCCTCCGATGGGGTGACCCTGCAGGGGAGTGCCAACTTCATCAGTGACGGGCTTCCGGTGGATATCCAGGTTCGCGACATTCTCGGCAACGTGGTGGTAGTGAGCGGGGTCACGATTTAGGGCAATACCTGGCAGGCGGATAACGTTGATCTGTCCGGCCTGGAACCGGGCCAGATTTTTGTGCTGGCTAGCACCACGGATTTTGCCGGTAACCCCGCGTTTGGGGTAGACAGCTTTATTTATGACCCCATTGCCATCATCAACGATGACGTGACCAGCCCGGCGTTTTCTGTGCCGGTGGTGAATGACAACACCGTCAATGCCGCCGAAGTGGCGGCGGGTGTGGATTTTTCCGGTACGGTCACCGATATCGAAGCCGGTCGCACACTGGATGTGCTGATTGAGGATGGTGCCGGTGGCAGTGTTGCCGATACCGTCACCATTGCCGCTGATGGTAGCTGGAGTCTCACCGGCGCTGACCTTTCCACGCTCCAGGATGGCCCGCTGACCCTGACGCTCACCGGCACCGATATCGCGGGCAACGAAGCGACCCAGATCACCAATTTCCTGAAAGACACTTTGGCCAATGGTATCAGCATCACGGCTGATACCGGCGCCGATGCGGTACTGAATAACCAGGAAGCCCCCGACACCGTCCTGTCCGGTAGTTTCGACTTCGTACAGGAAGGCGCGGTGGTGGATATCACCGTTGGCGATGGGGTGAACCCGGCGCTGACGTTTCAGGCGACCTTGGATGCCAGCGGCAACTGGTCCGTGCCCAATGTGGATCTGAGCGGCCTCAATGACGGCGACCTGACGCTGACCGCCGAGACTGTGGATCAGGCGGGCAACCCGGCGTCTATTACCGACACGGTCGTTAAAGACACCAGTGCAGAGATCACCGCACTCTACGACGATCCGCAACAGCCGGAAGGTATTACCGGTTACCTGAACGCGGTGGAAGGCCAGAGCGCCAGCTTCGGCGGCACCGTTACCGGCATCGAAGACGGGCGGGCCGTCGCTATCACCATTACCGACATCAACGATGACACCCTGACCTTTTCGGCCACCGTCACCGGCGGTGCCTGGCAGGTGAGTGGTGAAGATCTGTCCTCCCTGGCGCAAGGCGACCTGACACTGGCCGTGGTTGCGTCTGACACGGCGGGCAATGAGGCCACCGCCAGCGACGTGATTGAATATGACCCGGTGGCGCAGCTGGTGGCGGATATTGCCGCTGATGCGGGTGCCAGTATCAATGCGGCGGAACAGGGTGAGGTGGATTTCACCGGCTCGGTTTTCGATGTGGAAAGCGGCCGGGATGTGGCCATCAGCATCGAGGATGGCGGTGGCAATACGGTGACCGGCACCGCCACCATCGCGGCGGATGGCACCTGGTTGCTGGCGGATGTGGACGTCAGCGGCCTGGATGAAGGTACCCTGACTCTCACTGCTGATACCACCGATGAAGCCGGCAACCCGGCTACCCAGACCGCTACCTTCGTGAAGGATACCCAGGCGGAAATCACCGCCGAGTTCGTGGACGAACAGGTGCCGGACGGCGTGGGCGGTTACTACAACGCCACGGAATTCCCCACTGTGACCCTGCAGGGCACGGCGCCGCTGGTGGAAGACGGCCAGACGGTTACCGTCACCGTGGAAGACGAATTCGGCAATGTGGTGAATGTGCCGGGTGTCACCGTCAGTGGCGAAACCTGGTCGGCACCGGATGTGGATCTGTCGGCCTTGCAGCAGGGCGATATTACGCTCACTGCCACGGTGACTGACCAGGCGGGAAACACGGCAACTGCCACCGATACCTTCATCTATGATCCGGTGGCGATTATCAACGACGATATCACCAGCCCGGCATTTTCAGTGCCGCAGCCTGGCGACGATACCGTCAATGCCGCCGAAGTGGCGGCGGGCGTGGAATTATCCGGTACCGTCACCGATATCGAGCCCGGACGCACGCTGGATGTCCTCATCGAGGACAGCCTTGGCGGTACCTTTACGGATACGGTGACCATTGCCGCCGACGGCAGCTGGACGCTGGCCAACGCGGACCTGTCTGCCCTGGAAGACGGCACCCTGACGGTGACCCTGACCGGTACCGATATTGCCGGCAACGATGCCTCCCGCACCGATACTTTCCTGAAAGACACCCTGGCCACCGGCATCAGCATTACCGCCGGCACCGGCGCCGATGCGGTGTTGAATAACGCGGAATCCCCGGATACAAGCCTGTCCGGCAGCTTCGAGTTTGTGCAGGAAGGGGCGCTGGTGGACATTACCGTCAGTGACGGGGTGAATCCGGACCTGACCTTCCAGGCGACCCTGGATGCGTCCGGCAACTGGACGGTTCCGGATGTGGATCTCAGCGGCCTGAACGATGGCGACCTGACGCTCACCGCCGACACCGTGGACCAGGCCGGCAACCCGGCGTCGATTACCGATACCGTGCTCAAGGACACCAGTGCGGAGATCACCGCGCTGTACGACGACCCCCAGCAGCCTGAGAACATCACCGGCTACCTGAACGCGGTGGAAGGGCAGAGCGCCAGCTTCGGCGGTACGGTCACCGGTATCGAAGACGGCCAGACTGTCGACATCACCATTACCGATATCAACGATGACACCCTGACCTTCTCGGCCACCGTCACCGGCGGTGCCTGGCAAGTCAGCGGCGCCAATCTGTCCTCGCTGGCGCAAGGGGCGCTGGTGCTGGCAGTAGTGGCTCAGGACGTGGCGGGCAATGAGGCCACGGCCAGCGACACCATCGAGTACGATCCGGTGGCGCAACTGGTGGCGGACATTGCGTCCGATGCCGGTAACAGCATCAACACGGCGGAACAGGGTGACGTGGATTTCACCGGTTCCGTGTTCGACGTGGAAAGCGGCCGGGATGTGGCCATCACGATTTCCGACAGCGGCGGCAATAGTGTCGAAGGCACCGCCACCATTGCGGCAGATGGCACCTGGCTGCTGGCTGACGTGGATCTGTCCGGGCTGGATGATGGCTCGCTGACGCTGCAAGCCAGCACCACCGACGAAGCCGGCAACCCGGCCACCCAGACGGCCACCTTTACCAAGGATACCCAGGCGGAAATCACCGCCGAATTCGTGGACGAACAGGTGCCGGACGGCGTGGGCGGTTACTACAACGCCACGGAATTCCCCACCGTGACCCTGCAGGGCACGGCGCCGCTGGTGGAAGACGGCCAGACGGTGACCGTCACCGTGGAAGACGCATTCGGCAATGTGGTGAATGTGCCGGGCGTAACGGTGAGCGGTGAGCTGTGGTCGGCAGCGGATGTGGACCTGTCGTCCCTGCAGTTGGGCGAGTTGACCCTCACCGCCACGGTCACCGACCAGGCCGGTAACACCGCCACGGCCACAGACAATTTCATCTATGATCCGGTGGCCAGTATCAATGCTGATCTGGACAGCCCGGCACTGAATGATGGTGTGCTGAATGCTGCCGAAATTGCCGCCGGGGTGGACCTGTCCGGCACGGTCACCGGCATTGAAGGTGGCCGGGTGCTGGATGTGGAGATTACCGACCAGAGCGGTAACAGCGTGACCACCACGGTCACGGTCAATGGTGACCAGAGCCTGGACGGCGTGAATAACTGGGCCCTGGATGGCGTGGACCTGACGGCCCTGGCCGACGGTGAGCTGACCATGACGCTCACCGGTACCGATATCGCCGGTAACGAAGCGACTCAGACCTTCACCTTCGACAAGGATACCGAGGCCACCATCACTGCCCGCTTTGAAGATGCGCAGGTGTTCGAAGGCAACACCGGCATTCTCAATGACGCGGAAGATGACGCCACTGTGCTGTCCGGCACGGTGAGTAATGTGGAGGCCGGGGACGACGTGAACCTGACGGTCACCGATACCCAGGGCGGGCAGCTTACCTTTGTCACCCAGGTGCAGGGCGATGGCACCTGGTCCACCACCGAGGACCTGAGCAGTCTGGCGCCGGGCACGCTCACCCTGACCGCAGACACCGTGGACAACGCCGGTAACCCGGCCAGCGCGACCGCCACCATTGAGCACGACCCCAATGCCGCTATTACGGTCATCTCCCTGGACCAGGGCGATGTGATCAACGCGGATGAATCGCCGGCCACGGTGGTTAACGGCACCGTGACCGATGTGGAGCCTGGCCGTACCGTTCAGGTGGAAATCACTGATGGGGTGACCACGGTCACCACCACGGCCCAGGTACAGGGCGATCTGTCCTGGTCGGCGGACCCGGCGGATCTCAGTGGTCTGGCGGATGGGCCGATTACCATCAATGTCAGCGTCTTCGATAATGCTGGCAACGAAGCCACCAACAGCTATCCGGCGACCAAGGACGCCACCGCTGAAATCACCGTCATGTTCGAGGACGATTTCATCAATGACGGCTTTGGCGGTTACCTCAACGCGGATGAAGACGACACCACCACCGTGTCCGGCACGGTGGCCGATGTGGAAGACGGTCAGACCGTGGATGTGGTGATCACCGATTCTGCCGGCATCGAAGTGACTGGATCAGCCATGGTCGCTGGCGGAGCCTGGTCGCTGGATAATCTGGACTTGTCTGGCCTGGAAGAGGGGCCGCTGACGGTCTCCGCCACGGTGACGGACCAAGCCGGCAACCCGGTGTCGGCCTCCGACGATATCATTCACGACACGCTTGCCAGTATCGACGATACCGTACAGGTGTCCGCGGGCGTGGTGATCAACGCGGCCGAAGCCACCAGCGTTACCCTGTCCGGCACCACCGCAGAGATTGAGCAGGGCCGGCCCCTTGAAGTCACCCTCAACGATGGAACGTCTACCCTGACGTTCAATACCACGGTGGCCAGCGACGGTTCCTGGACGCTGACCAATCTGGACCTGTCCAGCCTGGATGATGGCTCCCTGACCGTTACCCTCAACAGTGACGATCGCGCCGGTAATCCGGCCACGGCGTCGGATACCGTGGACAAGGACACCCTGGCCCAGGTGACCGTGGAATTTCTGGATGATGCGGACACCACCCTGGGACCGAACGGGGAAATCGTTTACAACGCCGCCGGCGTCAGCGAGGTGCAGTTGCAGGGCACCGTCACCGGCGTGGAAGACGGGCAGACTGTCAGCATTGTGCTCACCGACAGTGCCGGCAACCAGATCACGGTACCGGATGCCACCGTCAGTGGTGGCACCTGGAGTGCCGGGCCGGTGGACCTGACCGGCTTTGTGGACGGTGGCCTGACGGCGCAAGTGAACACCGAAGACCTGGCCGGCAACCCGGCCACGGCATCCACCCAGGCGGATATCGACCTGGGCGTCTTTATCGACATTGATACCGGCCCCGACGGTTTGCCGTTGACGCCTTTCCTGCTGCGGGCAGTGGATGAGCTGACTGGCACCACGGATGCGGAAGATGGCCAGATCGTGACCGTGACCCTGTCTGACGGCACCACCACCAATACCTTCACCGGGACGGTGTCCGGCGGAGCCTGGACGGTGCCGGTGGATGTGTCCGGCCTGAGCCTGCAAACCCAGTGGACTCTCAATGCCCAGGTGACGGATTTGGCGGGCAACACCACTGCGGATTCCACGCCCACGTTGATTGAGCCAGAGGCGGTGGTCCTGTCGGAAACCCAGCTGGAAACCGGAGGGATCGATCAGGATTCCGGGGATATCCGCATTCAGGAGGCGGATGAGGTTACCTTCTCTGCGACCCAGGACAGCCTGGCAGCGATGACCTCGGAAAGCAGTGCGGTCACGGTGGTGGTGGCCCCGGACGGTCAGTCCCTGAGTGTGATCCGCGACAGCGACGGGCAGACGGTGATGACGCTGGCCCTGAACGCGGCCGGCGATAGCGTGAATGCCTCCTTGTTGTTGCCGGTGGATCAGCGCCCGGCGCTGGACAAGTCCCTGTTCCAGGTGGCCATTAATGCCACTCAGAACGATGCGGACGGGACCTCGGAAACCATTGCTGCCAACATCCAGCTGGTCGTGAATGACTCCAGCCCCTTCGCCGAAGACGACACCGCCGAGGTGATCGAGGATACCTCCGCCGGTGGCAATCTGTTCGACAACGACACCGGGCTGGAAGCGCCCTTTACGCTGGACGTCATTACCCTGGACGGAGTGGATTACGCGGTTGCCCTGAACAGCCCGGCGGTGGTCAATACCGACAAGGGAACCCTCACGGTCTATCAGGATGGTTCCTGGACTCTGGACGCGGCTCGCAACCTGGATCACCAGGTGGTGCAGGAGTTGGCATTCAGTTATACCGGCAGCGACGGGGATGGTGACTCCTCCTCCGCGGATGTGCTGATTACCATTGAAGACGGCGCCGCCGGTGCGGTTATCAGCGATAACGGGATGATCACGGAAGCGGTGATCACCCAACTCAACCAGCCGGCAACCACTGTCACCATTGAAGCCGGCTCGGATGATCTGGTGGCCGATACGGCCCGCTTCTACAACGATGCCGGCCAGCAGGAATCCCTGCTCAATGATCTGGGGCTCACCAGCCTGGGCCAGCCGCTCAGTTATCAAGTGGCGGCGGATGGCAGCAGCATTACTGCCATGGCCGGTGGTGTGGTGGTGTTTGTGGCCACCCTGGATGCGGTGGCGCAGGCAAACGGTGATCTGACAATTGGTCTGGAGATGGACCTGCGCCGGCCGCTGGATCATCTCAACAGCGATCAGTTGAATCTGCCGTTCGCCATTATCGCCACCGATACCGATGGCACCGACGTCGCCCCCGGCCTGTTCCAGCTGGAAATTGATGATGGCCAGAACCCGATCCTGAATGAATCCACCAGCGTGGCTCTGGACGAAGATTCCCTGGATGGCCAACCCTCAATCTCTGCTCAGGGAACGGTGGATGTGGCCGTGGGCAGTGACCGGATCGAGTCACTGGGGTTTGCCGCAGGCTCTTCGCAACCCGGCCTCTCCAGTGGCGGCGAACCGTTGCAATACCAGCTCAGCGCCGATGGCCAGACGCTGACCGCCTATACCGATGATGTTAACAACCCGGTGTTTGTGGCCACGCTACTGGACCCGGTCGCCGGTGAGGCGGACAGCACCATCAACTACGATTTCACCCTGTATCAGGCACTGGATCAGCTCGACAGTAATGGCAACCGGCAGGACCCGCTGCCCGTACCGTTACGGCTGCGCACGGAAGACAGTGACGGTGATGTGGTCAACCTGAACCTGGGTATTGAAATCAGCGATGCGGACGATCCTGCAGCGGTGATTATCGATACGCTGGATGTGACTGAATTGCCGGCCAAGAACGGCGAGACGCTGACGGGCACCGACAGTGTTGATGTGGACATTACCGCCTCTGAAGATCCGGTGGTGGAAGTGGCCTTCCAGGTTGGCAACGGCACCAATGTCATGGATGCCGGTGGCCAGCCGGTTACCCAGAATGGTGTCCAGCTGCAATGGTATGTGGCCAACAACCAGACCCTTGAAGCCCGGGTCAATGGCCAGACAGTGCTGCGTTTTACGCTGCCGTCGGATGTGGATATTGCGTCGGGCTCCAGTGGTACCGTGCCCCTGGATCTGGAGATTCTCGGCCCGGTGGATCATCTGGACAGCGACCTGATGTCCCTGACTATCCCGGTGGCGGCCATTGATGCGGATGGCAGCATGGCCCTGGCCGATGCGGCGGTGAATATTACCGATGGGCATGATCCGGCTATTTCCCTCGGCAGCCTGGGTCTTGTGGATGAGGATGGCCTGGAGAACGGTGCCACGCCCCAGGGGTTCACCACTCTGAATGTGGCGCCGGGCAGTGACCAGATAGTGGATACCACGATCACCATGACCTCCACGGTGACCAGTGGCGGGTTGGCGGTGACGCTGGCGTCTGCTGCCAATGCCAATGGTTGGTGGGTGGCCACCACTTCCGCGGGAGAGGCGGTATTCCAGGTGCGGCTGGAAACCGATGGCAGCGCTTCGCTGCAGTTGCTCGGTCCGCTGGATCACCCGGAAGGTGACAACACCCGTCAAGCCATCGACGTCATCTTCGATGTGTCGGTGACCGATGCGGACAACGATGTGTCCGGTGACACCGTACTGGTCTTTGATGTGGCGGATGACGTACCTGAGGGGGCCACACTGGAGCGTACCATCACTGAAGGTGATGACATCGCAGGTAATCTACTGGCAGACGTCAACACCGTCGGGGCCGATGGCGGGTTACTGACCCAAGTGACCTATCGGGGAGTGGATTACACCTTCGACGCGCAAGACCCGGTCACCATTACGCTGACAGATCCAACGGGCAGTGTGTACGGTGTCATGACCCTCCACAGTGACGGTAATTTTACTGTGGATACCGGTGATATCTTCAATATTGGCGGGCAATTCGATACCGATGTGATGCAGGCCGTGGTAACCGATGGCGATGGGGATACGGCTAATCTTGACCTGATCCTGAACGTCCGCGATGCCGACGGTACGGTGGTCGTGCAGCCAGTAGAAGGAGATGAAGATACGGGCCTGGTTGTCGACCTGGAGGCCAACCCCGGGGATCTGGATCAGGGCGACACCATCACCCAAATCACCTTCAACAATAATTCCCTGGCCGGCGGTACGTTGTATCTGGATGGGGTGGCGTTGTCTGAGGATGGCAACGGGAATCCCTTGCTGACCAGCGGCCAGATGGTGCGTGATGCCGATGGCACAGCGGTGCCCAATGGGGTGCTGACCTTCGTGCCGGCGCTCAACACGTCGCTGCAGACTGACGATCCCGTCTTGCAGATGAATGTGATTGTTTCTCTGGCGACGGGGGCAACCCGAGACTTCAATGATGAAGCGCCGATCACTGTTCATTCTGTGGCGGATGCCCCGCTGTGGGATACGCCCACCAGTGAGGTGGCTCTCCACGAAGATGACCCGGCAACAGCGGTGAACATCAGTGCGGAGCTGTTCGACACGGATGGCTCGGAAACCCTCAGTTACCGTCTGGATTCTTTCGATGATGAGCTGATTCTGGAGCTCAATGGCAGCGTGCTGAGCGCGGGTGCCACACTGAGCGGGGCCGACTTTGCCAACCTTACCGTGCGCGCCGAGGATGGCGTGGCCGGCAATTACCAGTTTGATGTCACCGCAATTTCCACCGAACAGGAAAATGGCGACACGGCGGAAACCGCGCATACCGTGAATGTGGCGGTGACTCCGGTGGCCGATCCGCCGAACCTGCGCCCCACCGGCACCCTGAACGAACTGGAAGATGCCCAGATTGATGTGTCCCGGCTGGTCAGCGCGTCGCTCAACGATGTGGACGGTTCTGAATCCCTGCAATTGCGGCTGGACGTGCCGGAAGGCTGGAGCGTGATCGGCCAGAACGGGGCGGTGGTCAGCAATCCGCAAACCGGCCGTTATCTGGCGGACATGGCTGATGTGGAAGCGGGCAATGTGCTGCTGATTCCCAAGGAAGACATCAGTTCGGTGTCTGTCCCCGGAGGCCTGTTCCAGGTCAACCTGACAGCGGTGGCCACGGAAAGTACACAGGATGGCCTGGACCCGGATCCGGAAACGGCGACATCCAACACGGTTACGACCAATATCAAGCTGACCGGTGTGGTGGACGATCCACAGTTTACGCCGGATCAGGATGGCGCCTGGACCTGGAACGGCGACGTGGATAACAGCGTGCTCACCGGCACCCTGGATGAGGACAGCCTGCTGTCATTGAGCTTTATGCTGGGCTCCAGTGATGACGACGGCAGTGAGCGGTCGGACCTGGTGATCGGTAACCTGAACCCGAACGTCGACCTGGTAGACGTGAACGGTGATCCAATTGCCCTGCAGGTAGTGGGTGAGAACGGCGATGGTTTGATCTACCAGGTCTCGGCCAGCCAGCTGGCCAATATCTACCTGCGCCCACAGGCGGATTTCAGCGGTGCCGAGCCGGCGTTCACCATTCGCCAGGTCATTTCCGAACCGGACGGTGACAGTGAAAGCTTCAGCCATGACGTGATGCTGGATAACTTGCCGGTGGTGGATACCCAGGATGGCGAGAATATTGTCAGCAGTGGCGTGGAAGACGAAGTCGTTACGCTTAATTTGCTACCGAACCTGCTGGACAGTGACGGCAGTGAAACCCTGACTGAGCTGGTGATTACCGGCCAGGGGGCGGGCCAGCTCATGTTCGACGGGGAAACGATCAGCGTTCCTCCCGGCGGTCTGGATCTGGGGCAGCTGGCCTCGGATGAAGGCCTCACCCTGATGGAGCTCGCCAACAGTGGCCGGCTTACCTGGCGGCCGCCGGAAGATGCCAGTGGTACCTTCAGTGTGCCGGTGACTTACCAGATCACCGATACCTCGGAAACCGGTGAAACCGCAGTGGCCGATTACACCGGCAACCTGCAGGTGGATGTGTCCGCACAGGTGGATGTGGACGGTGAAGACCTGCCCGACCTGACCCGTCTGGAAGGCCCGGATGCGGTGCTGACCAATGATGGTTCCGGGCTCGACCTGAGCGGCTCGGTGCTGTTTGTTGAAGACGATATCGACGGCTCGGAAACCCTGGACTACATCGTTATTCGCATGCCCGCCGCCGATGGCTGGTTCGTGGAACACCCTGACGGTGCTGTTCACGATGGTAATGGCAACTGGCTGATTCCGGCTGCCGGCCTGACCAGTGACACCGCGGTGGAAAATGGTCTGGACCTGCTGGCCGGTGTCACCATTTATTCGGAAACCGCCACCGGAGTGGAAACCATTCTGGTCCAGGCGCGTGCACTGGATGGCAGCGACGCCGAAATGATCAGTGCTGAAGTGGATGTGGAATTCACCGGTGGCGCCGCCGGTACCGCCCAGGCGGTGGACCCAATCCAGGATTCCATCATCGACGGCCAGGAAGGGGAGGCGGTGGACGCTGCCGGCCACCTCAATACCGGTGCCGCCGGGGATGCCAATGATCAGGTGTCGTTCCGGGTGGATGCGGCGGACCTGCCTCCGGGGGCATCGCTGGCCGGTACCGATATTCGGGTGCTGCATGGCAGCGACGGCAAGACCGTGGTGGAATACGTCTTTACCCAGGCAACCCTCAATGACCTGACCGTGGTTGGCATCGACGAAGACATTGCCGGGGTGATTTCCATTCCGGTGACCAGCGTTTCTACCGACCCTTCCGGCGATACCGTCACCACCCAGGACAGCCTGGACATCGAGCTGGCGCCGGTGGTGGACGAGGTCAACGGGATTCCGGGTATCAGTGGGCTGGAAGACGTGGCCACGTCACTGGACGTGGATCTGGACGCGTTGCTGGCGGACCGTTCCACCGATGGCGCCGAGGGGCTTGAAAGTGTCCAGAGCATTACCTTCCTGGCGCTGCCGGAAGGCTCTTTCGTGGATCCGGAAGGCCTGCTTGCCGGCAACGGCGACGGCACCTTTACCCTGTCTGACCCTTCACGCATCAGCGATATTTATTTCCTGCCTCCGCAGCATCTGTCCGGCACGTTCAATGTGAACATGGAGCTGACCATTCTGGATGAAGTGTCCGGCGCCCTGACGGTGGTCAGCAATACTGACACCCAGACCGTGCCCGGCAGCATCGAGATTGAAATCGAACCGGTGACCGATCCAGGAACGGTGACAGCGGCGGATATTACCGGGGCGGAGGATTCTGACATTCCCCTTGGCGATCTGCAGGCGGAACTGGTGGACCAGGACGGTTCCGAAACCCTCACCGTGGTGCTGCAAGGGGTGCCCAAGGACGCGGTGATTCTGGTGGATGGTGTGCCGGTGGCCAACAACGGCCCGGATGGCGGCAGCCTGTTTGGCGAACCGACGTTCCAGTGGAGTCTGCCCCAGGCGGATCTGGCCAATGCGGTGATTCGTCCGCCGGCCAATTTCAGTGGCGATATTCCGCTAACCCTGCAAGCCGTAACCCTCGAGACCGGGACCAACGACGTGCGTACCGCGTCCCAGGATTTCACCGTGTTCGTTAATCCGGTGGGGGATGGTGTGGAGTTCAACGGGGCGGATGTGTCTGCCAGTGGTCAGGAAGGCGATGACGTCACCATTGAGGTGAATGCAAAAACCCTGGAGCCGGATTACGTCACCGATGGCCACCCCCGTGATGGCAATGAAGGGATGGTGCTGACCGTGCAGGTGGCGGATACCTCCCAGGCGACGGCGCTGTTGGGCTTGCAGGGTATTCGCGTAGGCGAGCGCACGGTGTCTTTCCAGCAGGTGGGGGGCGTGACCGTGGCGATTATGGCGCTGTCCGCGGCGGAGCTGGCGGATGGCCGTGTACTGGATTCCTTCGAGCTGCTCACCGGTCAGTTGGCGTTCGGCAATCTGGACCTGAATATCCGTATCGCCAGCACGGATCAGGCGGTGGTGAACGGAGAGACCGTCAATGCCATCAGCCCGCCGCAGCTCCAGCAAGTGAGTGTGCAACTCACTGCCTTGCCGGATGCGCCGGATGTGGATCTGGGCTTTGATAATTTTTATGTGGAAGCCGGTGCCGGCGATGTGCCGCTTGCCATCGATATGGAAGCGCTGAACCCGGCACCGGGTGAAGAGGCGACGCTTATTGTTGAGGGTGTTCCCGACAATATACAGCTCAGCGCCGGTACCCAGGTGGATGGCCATTGGGAAGTGCCGGCGGATCAGGTGCCCGGGCTGGCACTGGTGAATCCGGGCACCGTCTCGGACTTCACATTGACAGTCTATGGTCGTTCCGAGCTGGATGGGGAGGCTGCAGAGGGTGACCCGCAGACGCTGGATGTGAGCGTGCATGGAGCCGGCGCCACGGTGATTACCGGAACCGCCCAGAACGACTGGATCGCTGGTGGTGATGGCGATGACACCCTCACCGGCGGTGCCGGGGCGGACAGTTTTGTGTTCCGCCAGGCCGATTTGCTCGGCGCGGGCAACGATGCCTCTGACACCATTACGGACTTTTCCGTCACGGATAATGATCGCCTGGATCTGAGTGACTTGCTGGCGGGTACGCCTGCCACGAACGGGACGGAACTGGATGCGGTGATCGACATTCAGGATAACGGCACCAGTGTGGTGTTCACTATCTCCCCGGACGGCCAGGCGGTGTCCCAGATCGTTACCCTGGATAACACTTCGGAAACCGAGTTGTTTGGTGGTGATGTGAGTGGTCTCACCGAGGCGGAAATGCTTCAACAATTGCTGGATAACCAGGTGCTGATTACCTGATGACTGCAAAACCGAAAGACATCCCCGGCGTTGCGCCGTCACCGCTGGCCCCCTGGCAGCAGGCGATTGCCGCGCTGGCCAGGGAGCTAGCCTGTCCTCTGCCGGATCTGCCTTGCGAGGATTTTGTCTCTGTCAGGGCCGAGACAGGTGAGACCTCGCTGAATGCGCCTGCGCTGGCCGCGTTGTTGGCGGAGCGTGGTGTACAGCTCACGGAAACCGATGCGCCGCGTTGTGAAAAAGCGGCCACCCATAGCGGTATTTTTCTGGTCGTGGATAACGCCGGTCTGCCCCATGTGTTGGTGGGGTTCACCGCTGAGACTGGCCTGTTGTCGCCGCAGGGTGATGAGGCGCGGTCGGCTACGCTGCCGCGTGAGCAGATCGCGCAGTTATGGAATGTTCAGGTGCTTGATCCGGCCGACCGGCGAGCCGAAGAACTGCATGCGGGCAAGGGGCGCCACTGGTTGTGGGGGCTGCTTACCGGCCAGCGTCGCTGGTACCGGGATCTGCTGTTGGCGTCGGTGCTGGTGAATGTGCTGGGGCTGGTGGTGCCGCTGTTTACCATGAATGTCTACGACCGCGTGGTGCCTAACCAGGCCATCGAAACCTTGTGGGTGTTGGTGTCCGTGGTGCTGATCGTGTTGCTGTTCGACTGGCTGCTGCGCGGCGCCCGTGCCCGGATTACCGATTATGCCGGCCGGGAAATCGATATCACCGTATCCCAGCGCCTGTTCGAGAAGCTGTTGGGCATGGAGCTGCGTAACCGGCCGCAATCCGCGGCGGTGTTTGCCAAACAGGTGCAGGAATTCGATTCGGTGCGGGATTTTCTTACCAGTGCGACCATGGTGGCACTGGTGGACCTGCCGTTCAGTATTCTGTTTATCGCACTGATCGCCTGGCTGGGCGGGCCGCTGTTTCTGGTGCCACTGGGGGCCATGTTGTTGCTGACGGCCTATGCCTGGGTGCTGCGCAAGCGGGTGGCCATTGCCATCGAAAATGGCGCGCGGTTCAGCTCCCAGCGCCAGGCCATGCTGATGGAAACCCTGCAAAATCTGCCGGATATCAAGCAAACCAACATGCAGGCCAGCCACAAGCGTCGCTGGCGCAATCTGGTGGCCTCGCTGGCAGATAACAGTATCGACTCTCGGGAAGCGATCAATGCACTTTCCCATGCCATCAGCTCGACTCAGGGGCTGGTTACCGTCCTGTTAATTGTCTTCGGTGTCTATCGCATCGCCGCTGGTGACTTGAGCATGGGCGGTTTGATTGCGGTAGTCATGTTGTCCGGTCGCATGGGCGGCACGGTGAATCAGGTGTCCATGCTGTTACTGCGCGGCCAGCACATGAAAACGGCGCTGTCGGCACTGGATACCATCATGGCGCTGCCCCAGGAGCGACAACTGGCCACCGAGTTTGGCGCCCAGCGGTTCGACGGCAATATGCGCCTGCAGAACGTCACCTTTCATTGGCCAGAAGCGCAATCGCCCGCATTGCGGGACGTGGACCTGCAAATCCGTCCGGGAGAGCGGGTGGCCCTGTGTGGCGCGTCCGGTAGCGGTAAATCCACCTTGCTGTCGTTGCTGGCGGGGCAGATGGAACCGGATAGTGGCCGGGTCCTGTTTTCCGGGGTGGAGCGTAATCTGTGGCCCATGCCGCGTTTGCGTGAATCGATTGCCTGCTGTGGGCAAACGCCGGGATTGTTCTGGGGTAGTCTGCTGGAAAATATCGTTGCAGGGCAGTCGCAACTGGATGAAAAAACCTTGCTGCGCGTGTTACGTGACAGTGGCGTTGAAAGCTTCCTGGATCGCATTGAAAACGGCCTGCAATGTCAGGTGGGGGAGTTTGGTCAGCACTTGTCTGGGGGGCAGCGTCAGGCCGTGGCGCTGGCCCGTACGCTGCTCAAGCCGGCCCGTGTCTATTTGCTGGATGAGCCCAGCAGTGCCATGGATCAGACCCTGGAGCAGCAAGTCGTGAAAGGGCTGGCACGTCTCCCCGCCGATGCCACCGTGGTAATTGCCAGTCATCGCCCGGCATTACTGGGCTTGTGTGACCGGGTCATCATGCTCGATCAGGGCAGGATACAGGCCGACGGTGCGGCCCGTGCCGGCAAGGCCTCTGCCGCCAGAGCGTCACGGATTACCTTGCGCAAAGGAAATGAAAGCCGCGGTGACAAGACCGGCGACCCGGCGAATAAAGACGGGGAGGGGAGCGAATGAGCGAATTGAGCCCCACCGAACGTTTGCGCAAAGCCTGGCGAGCCCGGCAGGTTACCTGGCTGGCCAGTGGTTTGATCGTGTGTGTCCTGGTGTGGGCGGTGTTCGCGCAACTGGACCAGGTGGTGGTGGCCCAGGGGCAGATGATCCCGACACGCACGGTTCAGAAAATTCAGTCGCTGGAGGGCGGCATTCTGAAAAGCATGCTGGTGGAAGAGGGGCAGATGGTGGAAGCGGGCCAGCCCCTGCTGGAACTGGACGACACCCGCTTTCGGGCCAGTGTTGAAGAGGCGGGGCAAAGCATTCGGGGGTTGGAGGCTGCCCAGGCACGCCTGCAGGCCGAGTTGGCCAGCGTGGCTATTGATAACGGTGATGTATTGGTGAGCCCGGTTCCCATGGCAGAACCGGCGACGCCATCGCCGGGCTGGGAATCGGAGCGGGCTGCGTTGGCGGGCCGCCTGGCGTCCTTGCAAGGCCGCTTGTTTCAAGCTGATCGTCGGGTAGAGCAGCAGCGCCAGATTCAGCAGGAAGCCCAGCGCAACCTGCGTACCCAGCAACAAAGTCTGGCGCTGCAGCGCCAGGACCTGCAGGCACTGGAATCGGCGGTGAATGATGGCGTGCTGCCGATTTCCGAATTCCGTCAGGCGAAGCGGGATCAGGTGGCGCTCAAGGGCGAGGTGGATCGCGCCTCATTGCAAATCGCTCAGTATGGCGCTGCGCTGCAGCAAGCCATCGCAGAGCGTCGCAGTATCGCCGCGGAATTCCGGGCCGAGTCCCAGGCGGAACTGATTGAGGTGGAAACGCGGTTGGCTCAGGCCCAGGAAAAGCAGCCGGCCCTGCAGGATCAGTTAACCCGTACCACCATGGTCGCACCGCTGCGCGGCATCGTGAAAAACATCGCTTTTCGTTCCCTGGGCGGAGTGATTCGCCCGGGGGAGGCGATCATGGAAATTGTGCCGGTTGAGGATGCGTTGATCGCCGAAGCACGGGTCAGCCCGAAAGACATTGCCTGGGTAAAAGCCGGGCTGGACACCCAGGTGAAATTTTCCGCTTATGACTTTACCAGCCATGGGGGGATGCCTGGGCAGGTGGAATATGTCAGTGCGGATGTGCTGCGTGACGAAGAGGATAACCCCTATTACCGGGTTAAGGTGGCGCTGCAGGGATTGAGTCAGCCTGATCAGCCGATCATGCCGGGGATGCAGGTCACCATCGATATTATGACGGGCAAACGGACGGTGATGAGCTATTGGCTCAAGCCGTTGTTGCGCGCCAGACAGACTGCCATGCGGGAGCCTTAGAAGATGGAAAAAACGTTGTTGCCTTCAAGGAGAGGAAGAATGAGAACGGTTTGGCTTGCTGTGTCGCTTTTATGCGCACCGTTGTCGGTCAGCGCGTTGTCGCTGGAACAGGCGGTGGCCGAGGCTATCGATACCCATCCCAGAATTCAGGAACGGTTTGCCCGTTACCAGTCCGTGGACCGGGATCAGCGTGCGGCCACGGCGGATTATCTGCCCCAGCTTTCCATTCGCGGGCAAGTGGGCGAGGAGTGGACCAATTACCGGACCGGTCAGGAAATTGATGAGCAACTGACCCAGGATGAAATCGGTGTGCGGTTGTCGCAGCTGATTTTTGACGGCTTTCGCACCAGTGCCAACATGAAGCGCCTGGATCGGGAAGCGGAAGCCGAGCGGTTGGGGCTGATCAGTGAAGCAGAAAACCTGGCGCTGGATGTGGCCAGTGTGTATCTGGAAACCCTCAAGGCCAAGGACATTGCCGAGCTTACATTCAACAACGTTCAGGACCATGAAAATATTCTGGAATTCATTACCAGCCGCACTGAGCGGGGGCTGGCCAGTGAATCGGATATTGCCCAGGTGGCGGCACGCCTGGCCAATGCGCGTAGCTCGCTTTTGGCCGCGACCAATAACCTGGAAGATCAGCGTACCCAGCTGCGCTCTCTGGTCGGTCACGATATCGATACTTTGGTGCAGCCGGTGCCGGATGAAAGCGTGATTCCGGCAACGCCGAAGCTGGCGCTGCAGCGGGCGTTTGATAATCACCCTGAGCTGGATGCAGCGAAAGCGGACATTCAGGCAGCCGAGCAGGAAGTGGTGGTGAACAAGGCGGGTTATTGGCCGCGTTTTTCCATTGAAGCCGATGCGGTGCAAGGCCATGACATCGGCGGTTTTGAAGGTCGCGATGAAGATGCCCGTTTGTTGCTGGTGATGGAGTATGACCTCTATGCCGGCGGCCGCGATACTGCCCGTTCTGCATCGTCCCAGTGGCGCCTGCACGAAGCCAAGGCGGTGCGCTCAGGCACGCTGCGTCAGGTCAAGGATGAGGTAGAGCTGGCCTGGCGGGCCCGTGCGGTGCTGGCCAGCCAGAAGGACGTGCTGCGTACCTCCGTGGATGCTGCGACTGCCGCAGAGGAAGGTTATATCCGTCAATATGAGTTGGGGCGTCGCACCCTGTTGGATGTATTGAACGCAAAAGTGGAGCTGTTCCTGGCCCGCAAGAACTACCTGGCCGCCAATTACGATCAGCTGATTTCATCCTACCGACTGATGAACGCCACCGGGCAGCTGGGCTATGCGCTGCGTGTCGCGTATCCGGAAGGTTTTGTGAGAGGGGAAGACTGATGAGCATGCGCGGAATGATGATGCTGAGTGTCGTGCTGGTGCTGGCGGGTTGCAGCTCCTCTGTTCCGGAAACCCTGACTTTGGAGCGCTCGCAGCCATTCAAACTGGCCGATGCCGATGGTGACGGTGTGGTGGATGCCCGGGATCAGTGCGCCAACTCTCCAGCGGGCGTCACCGCCGATGGGCAAGGCTGCACGGAATGGGAATGGAAAGGGTATGAACAGCTGTATTTTGTGTTTTTCGACTTCGACAAGTCGCTGATTCGTGATGATCAGCAGGAAGTGATGGATGAGATTGCCCGTGATGTGCTGAGTTCACCGGACAGCCAGGTGGCGATTGTCGGGGACACCAGCCCGGAAGGGACCATCCAGTATAACCAGCGGCTGGGTGAACGCCGGGCGGAAGCCATTTCCGGCGAACTGCTGCAGCGGGGTGTTCACGGGGAACAGCTCAAGGACTACATCTTTACGGATGAACTGGTTCGTCATCGCCTGTTCAAGCGTCAGCGCAGAACCATTGTGCAGGTGACCCGGCCGCCTCAGTACGAGTCGGTAAGGCAATGGGATATCTATCACGCGGAGCAGTTGCAGGATGAAGCGGCAACCCGCAAGGCGGTGAAGTGATGAAGGCTGTGATGAAAGGAATCAAGATGACTGCAATGTTTAAACATATGCTGTTGCTGGCCAGTCTGAGCGTCGCAGCAGTGGCCAGTGCCGACGAGGCTCAAACCAGCGAGCCAGCCACAGACCTGCGCATTGCCACGTCTCAGGGGCTCTATGACCTGTATCAAGACGATATCAGTGACTTTACCGTGGTGCTGGTGGAACAGCCGGCGGGGATGTTCATCAACGGTAAATCCAATGGCATTCTTACCCTGTCCAGCCTGGATGATCTGGGGATGGGCTTCTTGTCCGAAAAAGCAAAAGCGCGCCCTTTTTCGCTGACGCTGGGAGTCTGGTTGCCGGATGTGGCGCTGGATAACGGGGACGACGAGGATCAGGAGAAGGACCCGGGCAAAACCTACCTGGATGAGGAAACGGTACTGCGACAGGCTTATTCGGGGCAGATCGAGGGGGCTCAGCTGGTGCGGTTCTATCTGCTGGCGGAGCACCGCCAGGAGCTGGCAGACAAACATCTTCTGCAGGGCTTTATTGCCTACCCGCCGGAAGAGGATGGGGCCCGGGAGGAGGACACAGATGACAGTGCTATCGTCCGCCTGGCTGATGCCACCACTGAGCAGAACCGGCCCATGGCAATCCGTGAGTTCGATAGCGGCTTGTTGGTGTTGCCGTCTCCTCAGGTGATGCAGGCCAATGCGGTTGCCGCTGGCGTGGCGGAGCCGGTCTTTGCTGGCGGTTACCGTTAAATTGCTGCTTGTCGGCTTACGGCCTTTGGCCTAAGCCGACCTACGGTGCATCGAGGTAGGCTGCGGTGTTTGTGCGTATCGTAGACGCAGGGAAACAGCGTTCGTCGTCAATGGACGAATAAGGGGGGGAGACCTAAGTGTTGTTGCTGGAGTCTGGCTCAGCCCAGTTTGGCGCGAACCTTGCCGCTGGCGGCGCCCATGTCGGCACGACCCTGCAATTGCGGCTTGAGAATGCCCATCACCTTGCCCATATCCTGCATACCGGACGCACCGGTTTGCACCATGGCGTCATCGATAAGGGAATCGATTTCGGCATCGCTGAGCTGGGTGGGGAGGAATTCCTGGAGTACCACAATTTCCGCTTCTTCGGTTTCCGCCAGTTCAGGGCGGTCCGCATCACGGTATTGTGTGGCTGAATCCTTGCGCTGCTTGATCAGCTTGTCGAGCAACGCCAGTACACGGGCATCATCGGGCTCGATGCGCTCGTCCACTTCGATTTGCTTGATCGCTGCCAGCGCCATACGAAAAACGCCAAGACGTGCCTTTTCTTTGGCACGCATGGCGTCTTTCATGGCTGCAGTGAGCTGCTCTTTGAGCGCACTCATCAGACGTCTATACCTTAGTACAAACGTTTGCGTGCGAGTTGCTCACGCTGCAGTTTTTTAAGGTGACGCTTGACGGCTGCGGCACGCTTGCGCTTACGCTCTTGTGTGGGC
>Ga0209712_10001020_pt1 | contig 24222 bp, 14 predicted proteins | sample ArcOceMetagenome_FD_187443 | JGI IMG/M metagenome (GOLD analysis project Ga0209712, IMG submission 187443) | Marine eukaryotic phytoplankton communities from Arctic Ocean - Arctic Ocean - Greenland ARC118M Metagenome (SPAdes) (version 2) | ecosystem: Environmental > Aquatic > Marine > Oceanic...
AGGTTTCTCTTGCCAATGCCTGCCAATGATTTTGCACCGGCATGGCATTCAATTGACCCAAGAACCATTCTAAATCCAAGTTACAACCCACCTGGAAATACGTAGCCGCAACATCGGCCACATTACGATTAGTTTGATCAGCCCCTTCAATAATACTCAAAGCACTGAACATGTTATTCGCACCTGCAATGGTGACGGCCAACTCCTCCGGCACACCGGCCTCGTGCAGTTCATCATAAATGGCTTGCCAAGCGTTTTGACCCTCTCCGGCTAATAAACCCGATAAGTTGCCACTGATCTCCGACACGCGACTTTGAAAGCGCTCCACCTCTTCTTGCAAGTTAAGTTCACGACGGCGGTTACGCAAAAACCAACGACTGCCTCGGCGCACTAATCGCATCAGGCTCGACATCATTTTCTCTTGCACTTCTGAACTCACAATATAATCCAGTGCTTCAATTTGCTCCCATAGTGCATCCATACGGAACACATCACGGGCAGCAACATACGCTTTCACAATGGTATTAATTTCAGCCCCTGTGCTATCACGCATACGGTTCACATAACTGATGCCCATGCGATTGACCATTTCATTGGCAAGTTGCGTGGCCACAATCTCGCTGCGCAATTGGTGCCCATAAAGTGAATCTGGATAACGCTCCACCAACACACTTGGAAACGCCGTTTCAACGGCTTGTGCTAAATAACTATCATTGGAAATTTCATCCACATTTAACAGTTCTTTTAAATCACCCTTGGTATAACTGATTAACACCGAAAGCTCTGGACGCGTTAAGGTTTGTTTATTTACCTTACGCTCTTCGATCTCTTCGTCGCTTGGCAAGAATTCCAATTCACGATTTAACTTCCCTTGTTTTTCTAAGTCATGAATCAAGCGTTTGTATTCATCAATGCGGGTTTGCGCTTCGCGATACGCCAAAGCGATGGCCTGCGTTTGACGGTAATTATTTATCAGCACCAAATCAGATACTTCATCTGTCATGCTTTCTAATAATTCATTACGCTGTTTTACTGTCATGTCACCTGACATAACCAAACCGTTTAATAAAATTTTGATATTTACTTCATGGTCTGAGCAATCCACACCTGCTGCATTATCAATAAAGTCGGTAAACGATGCGCCCTCACCTTCCGAACTTAAGGCAAATTCAATACGGGCTTTTTGGGTAATACCCAAGTTACCACCCTCACCAATAACTTTAGTGCGAAGGTCTTTACCGTTAATACGCAAACTATCATTGGCTTTGTCGCCGGCATCCGTGTGGCTTTCATCCGATGCTTTAACATAGGTGCCGATACCACCATTCCAAATCAAATCCACCGGCGCTTTTAACAACGCATTAATTAAATCGTTAGGTGACATACGATCAACTTTAATATCAAACGCCACTTTCATTTGCGGAGAAATATCTAACGACTTAGCTTTGCGATCAAAAATTCCGCCGCCAGCCGAAATGAGTTTTTTATCGTAATCACTCCAACTGCTGCGCGGCAGTTCGAACAAACGCTCACGCTCTTTAAAACTTGCATGCACGTCTTTTGGATCAGGGTCGATAAACAAGTGCATATGATTGAACGCAGCCACCAGCTTAAGATGCTCACTGCGCAGCATGCCGTTACCAAATACATCACCCGCCATATCGCCTACAGCAATGACGGTAATGGGTTCTTCTTGTACGTTAATGCTGCGCTCACGAAAATGACGCTGAACAGAAACCCAAGCACCTTTTGCGGTAATGCCCATTTTTTTATGGTCATAACCCACAGAGCCACCACTGGCAAACGCATCACCCAGCCAAAAGCCACGCTCAGTAGCAATGCCATTGGAAATATCAGAGAACGTCGCAGTGCCTTTATCGGCTGCGACCACTAAATAAGGGTCATCTTCATCGTGACGCACCACTTCTTTTGGTGGAATAACCTCACCTTCAAGTAAGTTATCAGTGACATCCAGTAAGCCCGATATAAATATTTTATAACACTCAATGCCCTCAGCTAAAAAGGCATCTCGATCATTTTCAGGTAATTGTTTGGCAACAAAACCACCCTTAGCACCCACAGGCACAATGACTGAGTTTTTAACCTGTTGAGCTTTTACTAAGCCCAATACCTCTGTCCGGAAATCTTCGTTTCGATCTGACCAGCGCAAACCACCACGGGCCACTTTGCCACCCCTTAAGTGCACACCTTCTACCCTTGGGCTGTAGACGAATATTTCAAACATAGGTTTCGGCAAAGGAATATCGGTAATATCCCGCGGGCTTAACTTAAACGAGAAATACCGTTTTAGCTCGTCGCCTTCACAATGCTGGAAAAAGTTAGTACGCAACGTGGCTTTAATAATTTCGTGATAACGGCGATAAATTCTATCTTCGTTAATGCTTTCTACCTGCTCAAGCACTTCAAAGAATTTCGTATCCAATGCTTCTAATCTGGCATCACGAGCTTCTTGGCTTTCATCTGACAATGAAAAACGAGATTGGAAGTATTCTATGATGTACGAGGTAATCTCAGGGTATTTACATAAAGTATCGGCAATAAAACTTTCAGAAAAACCAAAGCGTATTTGTTTCATGTAGCGAGCATAGGCACGTAAAAGTGCCACTTCACGCCAGCCAATTTTGGCCCCTAATAACAAACGGTTAAAACTGTCGTTTTCTGCTTTACCAAACCAAATAGCACGGAACGCATCTTGGAACTGCTCTTTACTTTCATGCAAATCAATATTGTCACTGAAGGTATACAGCAAGGTAAAATCATGAATCCAGAACATTTTCCCATCGGTGCGTGTGACACCGTATGGATGCTCGCCAATTACCCGTAACCCTAAGTTTTCTAAAATAGGAATAACATCAGACAAGGGTAATAAACTATCAGGGTTATAGAGCTTAAATTTAAAGTGATTACCGCTATCAGAAACATTGCGATAAAGGCTCATGGCCACATCATCGTCTTTCTGCATCGTGGTGATATGTTTAATATCAACCACCGCGGTTCGCGACGTAAACTCCTCACGGTAGCTGGCACCAAACCCCGTACGGTATTGCTGGAAGTATTGATTGCCTTTCTCTTCACCTACACCATCTAACAAGGCTGACATTAAATCGTCTTGCCATGAGCGCGCCACCGCTTGAATGCTTTTTTCGATGCGCCTTAAATCATAATCCAGCGCTTTTTTAGGATCTAATCGTAATACAAACAGCGTGCGCGATAAGGTTGATTCAGAAAAGAACGTGGTAAATTCAACATCTTTAGGGGCGAATGCCTCAACCAAGATGTTTTGCATTTTTTGCCTAAGCTCCGTGTTATACAAATCACGAGGCACATACACCATGCAGGATAAAAACTTACCCAATTGGTCTTGGCGAATGAATATTTGTGTGCGGCGTCGTTCTTGAATATTTAATATGCCCACAGCCACTTTGGTAAGCTGATCCACATCAGTGTGAAACAATTCATCACGTGGGTACATATCTATAATGTGATGCAGCTCTTTGCCGTTATGGCTGGCGCCATCAAAACCGGATTTATCCACCACGCATTTTGCTTTGTTGCGCAAAATCGGAATATCAAATGGACTTTGTGTATACACACTTGAGGTAAACAAACCCATAAAGCGTCGACCGCCAATGACCTGCCCATTTTTATCAATGTGTTTAATGGTGACGTAATCAGGATAAGCTGGGCGATGGATACGCGAACGTCGGCCCGACTTGGTAAACGACACCAACTGCGGTGCCATAATTAAGGCCTGCATATTAGCGGGTAAGTCATCCAAAATTACTTGGTCAGGGCCGTGCAATTCATGTTTGAACACACCACAAACCGATTTATTATCACGAGTGATTTGCGTTTTATTAGATTTTGCGGCCATGGTGAAATCTTCACAGCCTAAAAAGGTAAAGTTATTGTCTGAAAGCCAATCAACAAACGCCAAGGCCTCAGAAATGTCGTTCTCACAAAACGGGCCTTTACTCTCTTTGATCCAGCTTTTTACTTCACTGCTTTTATCTTTGAAGACGTTAAAGTCACCCACCACTAAACGAATATCGCTCAATATTTGCTCTAAGTTGGCCGCTAATCCAGCCAAGTCTTCATCGTCCGTATGGCGGTCTACCTCAATATATACCACAGCTTCATCATTGCCACCCTTCTCTGATAGAGAGGTTTTAAAGTCCATCTCGCCTTTTTTATTACGGCTAATGGGCAATACAGCGTGATTAATAAAATGAATGGCCATCTCACGACGGTTTAGCTCCATGCGAATGGAATCCACCAAAAAAGGCACGTCAGGATGAATTATTTCAATAATGGTATGAGTGGACTGCCAGCCGTGCTCTTCAAAATCCGGATTAAATACACGGATTTTAGAGCCCCCTGGGCACTTTTGAATAAAGCTCCAGCACGCCAGAGTAGCGCCATATAAATCGTCTATTTTACGAGCATCTAGCTCGGCTGGAGGCGTTGCCGAATAGTATAATTGCGTGAATGCATCAATGGCGCTTGCCTGAGTTTTAGGCACCTCATCCGTCAACCGCTCAATCAATTGACTCACTTGAGGGTGAATATCCTTGTTCATCAGAGAAACCATTGCCTATTCCGTTTTATCACATATTGCTTAAAGAATAGTTTAAAGCCGAAATTTCGCCTGTTTACTGATTTCGAGCAGCTTTTCACTCATACTGGGAAACCTTTTTGCCCGTTTGGCATCAGAGCATCACAAAATGTGAACCGGTTTTATTTATTGTTAAAGCCTCTTGACCCACATAGAATAATTTTTAAAATACAAATAAAAACAAGCACTTACTATAAATGGATCTTAACATGAGCCATCGCGAGCACATCGCCACATTACAATCTAGCTTACAAGAAGACATCATTGGCCAGCCTGCTTTGGTTAATGCGCTGATCATTGCCTTGCTGGCAGACGGCCATTTATTAGTAGAAGGCGCACCGGGTCTTGCCAAAACAAAGGCCATTAAATCCCTAGCGGACAATATCGAAGGGGCTTTCCAACGTATTCAGTTCACCCCTGATTTATTACCCGCAGACATCACCGGCAGCGAAATTTACCGCGCCGAGACCGGCAACTTTGTATTTCAGCAAGGCCCGCTTTTTAACAACCTTGTATTAGCCGATGAAATCAACCGTGCACCTGCCAAGGTGCAATCCGCTTTACTAGAAGCCATGGCAGAACGACAAGTGAGTGTGGCCGGCGTCACCTATCCGCTAGAAGAACTGTTTTTGGTGATGGCCACGCAAAACCCAATTGAGCAAGAAGGCACGTATCCATTACCTGAAGCGCAATTAGACCGCTTTTTAATGCACGTCTGCATTGATTACCCAGACAGCAAATCAGAAGCCGCCATTTTACGTTTGGCCCGTGGCGAAGCCATGAACAAACAAGCCCCTGCCCCAAGCACACCATTAAGCGCAGAGAGGATTTTTGCCGCGCGCCAAGAAGTATTAAGCATGCATTTAAGTGAGCGTGTTGAAGAATATATCGTGCAATTGATCATGGCCACGCGCCAACCATCACAATATGGTGACGACCTAGCAAGCTGGATTGAATTTGGCGCCAGCCCACGTGGCACCATTGCCCTTGATCGCTGCGCTCGCGCTCATGCTTGGTTAGCAGGCAAAGAATATGTGAGCCCAGATGATGTGCAGGCGGTTTTGCATAGCGTATTGCGCCACCGAATTTTGATTAGCTTTGAAGCCGAAGCCTCTGGTATGAACGCCGACAGAGTCATAAATGAACTTATTTTACGTGTGGCCGTGCCTTAGGTTTCATTCATGAGCGCCCTAAACCAACAAAATTATGAAGATGTGCTTCAGGGGTTTTTCCCTGCGGGTGCATTTACCGATGAACGCCAGCTAACGCAACTGCGCCTATTGGCCAAACGTTTGCGCTTGGCCAGCTTGCCGCAAATACACGGCATATTAGCCGGCGGCCATCAAAGCAAACAAAAAGGCCGCGGACTGGACCTTGATCAATTACGCATTTATCAAGCGGGCGATGACATTCGCAGCATTGATTGGCGCGTAACTGCCCGTACTCAAAAGCCCCATACCCGCATCTATAAAGAAGAGCGTGAACGCCCTGTTGCCATTTTGTGCGATCAGCGCAGCCCCATGTTTTTTGGCAGCAAGCGCAGCTTTAAATCGGTTGTGGCCGCACAGTGTGCTGCATTAATTGCCTGGGCCGCGGTTGATCACGGAGATCGCATTGGCGCTTATATCATTGGTGATGACACTGAAATGGATTTTCGCCCCAAACAACGCATAAGCCATGTATTGCACATTCTAAAAACCATTAATGAATTTAATAAAAAATTAGAAACCCCTAAACCCATTAAAAAATCCTTCAGCGATTGCCTTGCCCATTTAAAACAAACCTTAACCCCGGGCACATCTCTGTATTTAATCAGCGATTTTTATGATCTAACCGAGCAAGATAAAAACACCCTTTATCAGCTGAAACGCCACAATCACATTGTGGCTCTGCAAGTATTGGATCCGTTAGAGCAAGTTGCACCGCCACCAGGCTTATACGGTGTCAGCGATGGTGCAAACCACGGTTACATCGATACTCAAAATAAAAGCACGCAAAAAGCCTACAAAGAAGCCATCGATGTTTGGCAGCAAGGCATTAAAACCACCTTCAAACAATTAGGCATCGTGCATAAATACATTGATGCTGGTGAGATTCCTTTTTCCGCTCTTCAACTTGCTGTTCAGCAAAGAGGTGCATAATGGATCCCAATAATATTCAAAATATACCAAGCCAACTTGGCCAAGCGGGCAACCCTCTGGATCAATTAAAAGACATCCATTTACCAGCGGATGTTTCAATGTGGCCCATTGCTTGGCCATGGTGGGCATTATTAATCAGCATTATTGCCGCCGTGGTCTTTGGCCTTTGGTTTCATAAAAAGAATAAATGGAAAAAAGCCGCGCTTAATGAGTTAAACAAACTGCACACTGAAGACAAACATTATGTTTCTCAGGTTAACCGTTTATTAAAACAAATTAGCCTAGGGCCACTTAAACAAAAACAGTGCGCGCAACTAAGTGGCATCACATGGTTGGATCATTTAAACGGGCAATGTAAACAGCCGGTTTTTACAGGCGAGCTTCAAGGTTTTGCCCAAGCCCCTGACAACCCAAATATTCAGCTAGACAACCATGCATTGAAATCAGCTTGTGAAAACTGGATCAAGCAGCAAACACAAGCAAGGAAATCAGCATGCTAACGTTGACATGGCCCCTGATGTTATTGGCCCTGCCCTTACCTTTATTAGTGTATTTTTTTGCACCGAGTCGCAAGCAGAACCAAGGTGAAGTATTCGCCCCAAGCTTGATGATCATGGCCGAGCAAAAAGCTCAAAGCCATGAAAAGCCCCACGTTCTTTTTTATGTATTAGCCGCTCTTATTTGGGCTTGTTTAGTACTGGCTCTTGCTCGCCCTACTTATGTTGGCGAACCACAAGCCATTAACGATAACGACCGAAACATGATGCTGGCCGTAGACATTTCACAAAGTATGTTAGAAGAAGATATGGCGTTCCGTGGGCGTTTAATTAATCGCCTGCAAGCAGTGAAAGCCGTATTAAGTGACTTCGTAATCAAACGCCAAGGGGACAGACTGGGTTTAATTTTATTTGGCGCACGGGCTTATATTCAAACCCCGCTTACCTTTGACTTAGCCACGCTGAAAACATTATTAGATGAAGCAGTTGTGGGGTTAGCCGGGGGTAAAACCGCCATTGGAGACGCCATTGGTTTAGCGGTTAAACGCTTACAGCATTTACCAGAGTCCCATCGGGTTTTAATTTTGTTAACCGACGGTCAAAACACCGCAGGTGAAATAGAACCGTTACAAGCCGCTAAACTAGCCGCACAGGCCAATGTAAAAATTCACACCATTGGTATTGGTGCTGACGAACTCATCAAACAAGGTTTTTTTGGCCCAAGACGTGTTAACCCAAGCCGCGACCTAGATGAAGTTACCCTCACAAGCATCGCTCAGCAAACGGGCGGCAATTATTATCGGGCTCGTAACCTTGAAGAACTGGATGATATTTACGCCGAACTGGATGCACTTGAAGCCATTAAAGTAGAAGAGCAAATGATTCGCCCAGAGAAATCATTATTCCATTACCCATTGGTATTAAGTTTCATCTTTGCTTTTTTGTTTGCCTTATTTAAACAAGCCTTTATGAATACATTATTCGAGTCACTAAAGGCACGCCTAACAGACACCAATAAGAAGGAAGCCAAAGTATGAGTGACTTCCATTTATTACGCCCAGAATATTTATTATTACTGATTCCTTTGGTTTTGCTTGTGTGGTTTTTTAAACGCCAAAGCGCACTCAGCGGCCAATGGAAAAACATCATTGCCCCGCAGCTACAAGCTTATGTTTTAAAGCAGCAACCTCAAAGACAAAGCAGAAATTGGGAATTTCCCGTTATGTTAATGGCTGCTGTGTTAGGCATTTTGGCACTTAGCGGCCCCAGCTGGCAAAAACAAGCAAGCCCAGTTTATAACAGTCAAGCTGGATTGATCATCGCATTAGATTTGTCGTTATCTATGACGGCCCAAGATGTAAGCCCTACCCGACTACAGCGGGCAAAGTTTAAAGTGACAGACATACTGCAACAACAAGCCGATAAAAATCTGGCTTTAATTGCATTTGCAGGGGACGCCCATGCCGTAAGCCCACTCACAAAAGACAGCAAAACCATATTGGCCATGCTGCCCGCACTTGATCCGTACATCATGCCAGTGCAAGGCAGTAATTTTATCGCTCTCGCGCAACAAGCCATCAATTTATTTGAGCAAGGCAAAAGCAATCCAAAACAACTGTTGATCATCAGTGATGGCATTGAAAAACAAGACATCAATGAAGCCAGCGCACTACTTAAACAAAGTGACATTGAATTATCTGTATTAGCCATTGGCACCAAAGAAGGTGCCCCACTGGTAAAACCAGACGGCCACTTTTTTAAAGATGCCAGTGGTCAAGTAATCATGCCTCCCTTGGAATGGAACAACCTGCAAGACTTTGCCAATCAAAGTGGCGCACGTATTCACAAACTCAGCAGCAGCGATCAAGACATCAACTATCTATTAGCCGGTAATTCTCTGAATGAAGATTTCCAAGAAACAGAAGAACTGGCTGAGTTTGATCAATGGTTAGATGAAGGCTATTGGTTATTACTGCCCATGCTTATTTTAGCATTGGTCGGATTCAGAAAAGGCGTCTTTTTAGGCTTGGTGTTTTGCCTTGGCCTTAATACAGAGCCTAGCTGGGCACTGGACATGCCTGACTTTTTATTAAACAAAGACCAGCAAGCATTTAAACAATTTGATAAAAAACCCCAATTTGCCAGTGAGTTATTTAACGACCAAAACTGGAAAGCCAGCAGCTTATATAAAGCCGGTGATTATCAAGGTGCGCTGGATCTATGGTCGCAAACCAACGATGCAAAAAGTTTATACAACCAAGGTAACGCACTGGCCAAGCTTAACAAGCTGGATGACGCCATCAATGCTTATGAAAAAGCCCTAGAAAAACAACCTGATTTTGAAGACGCACAGTTCAATAAAGAGCTGGTAGAAAATATGAAACAAGAACAAGAGTCATCGGATCAGCAAGACTCCGAAAATTCGGACCAAGAGCAATCCGACTCTGATCAACAGAAACAAGAGCAACAAAACAACAGCCCTTCTGATAAAAATGAAGACGGTGACAACTCACAAAACAAGCAGCAAGATAGCCAACAACAAAACAAAGAGCAGCAAGAACCTTCTTCAGCTCAAAACGGCGAACAGAACAAAGACTCAGATAACCCTGAGCAAGCTGCCCAAACTCAAGAAGAAAAGCAAAAAGAACAAGAGATGCAGCAACTAAAACAGCAGCAAGCTCAAAATGAACAAAACAAAGAAAAAAATAACGACGAAGCAAAAACCAGCGCACCCATGAGCGCCCACGACCAAGAAAAACAACAAGCTATGCAACAATGGATAGAGCGCATTCCGGATGATCCCGGCGGTTTGCTGCGCAACAAGTTTTTGTATCAATATAAAAATCGACCACAAGATTCATCGGCCAAGGAGAGAAAACCATGGTAATGCGTTTAATTTTTATCATGCTTTTAAGCGCCCTAACAACGAACGTTTGGGCGGTGGCATTTAACGCCAGCATTGACCGTAATGAAATAGCCGAAGGCGATGCCTTTATTTTAACACTGCGCTACAACAGCAATACCTTAACCGGTAACCCTGACTTTTCGCAGTTGGAAAATGATTTTGAAATCATCAATCAAAAACGCAAAAGCAGCTTTCAGTTTATTAACGGTAAAAGTGAATCTTGGACCATTTGGACCATTCACCTCATGCCTGAGCGTTTGGGCACGCTGACGATTCCTGCGATTAAATTTAAAGGGGAAACCAGTAACACCCTCAACATTCAGGTGAAAAAAGTATCCGCTGCCATTAAACAACAGCAGCAAAAAGACATCTTTTTTCACACCCAAGTGGATTTAAAAACCGCATACGTACAAGGCCAGGTGCTATATACCGAAAAGCTGTATTTCTCAGTGCCTCTGGATAACAGCCAATTAAGTGAAGTGGCCGTTGAAGATGCCATGGTCACACCTCTTGGAGACATTAAACATTATCGCAGCCAAATAGATGGTCGTAACTTTGAAGTATATGAACGCAACTTTGCTATTTTCCCACAAATAAGCGGTGAGTTAATTATTCCAGGCCCACGCTACACAGGCGAAATAAGCAATGGGCCATGGCGCCCTGGCCGCCCTCTGCGTTTAAGCCATGCGCCAATTAAACTGCAAGTATTGCCGCAGCCTGCCAGCTACCCGCAAGCCACCTGGTTACCCGCCAAAGACGTGCAATTAAATTACAAATGGCGCGGCGAGCCGTCTAATTTAAAAGTGGGCGAACCCATTACACTTGAACTCACCTTAACCGCAGAAGGTTTGAGTGCCGCACAATTACCCGCTGTGCCATTACCGGATTTAAAGCGCTTCAAATATTACCCTGATCAAGCTCAAACCTCTGAGCAGCAAAACAATCAAGGCATGCAAGCCACGCGCAGCCAAAACATTGCCATTGTGCCCACACAAGCTGGCAGCATTACCTTGCCTGAAATTCGTTTGCCTTGGTGGAACACTCAGCTAGGCCGATTAGAATACGCCATTATTCCTGCGCAGCGTTTGACCGCCTTTGGCGCAGCCCCTGCACAGCAAAATCAAACAACGCCGATGCAAAGTGAAACGCCTGCGCAATTAGATCAAAGCCCAGATAAAACCATACAAACATCACAACCTGGTTCAATAATTTGGCCAATTGTTAGTGCTGTTTTATTACTGCTTTGGTTAAGCACATTATATTTATGGTGGAAAAAACCTCGTGTTGTCACGCAAAGCGCACAGCTAAACAACTCAGTCACCAAGCTGCCATTAGCAAAACTGAATGACATAAAAAAAGCCTGCCGATTAAACCAAGCGGAAGCCGCTCGTGAGAGTTTGTTATCTTGGGCTAGCCAGGCCTACAAACAACCCATTAATAGCTTGAGTCAACTAGCAGACCTAATAGATGAGCCAAGTTTAAAACAGGCTTTAAACGAGTTAGATCACACCCTATATGCGCAAGGTGGCAACAGTGCATGGCAAGGCGAATATTTATGGCAGCTAATAAAAAGCCATAAAGCCGCCAACACACCGCAAGCCGCAGACACCCTTGCCCCTTTATATAAAGACGAGATCGTACAACATGGATAATGAAGATGAACTTTGCCCTTGTGAAAGCGGTAAAAAATTCAAAGACTGTTGTGAAAAAGAATACAAACAAGCCAATCAAGCCCGTGAGCGTTTAAAAAACGCCATGGCGAGCCCGGAAAAAGCGCAAGAATTAAAAGAGCTATTGAAACAGTTCAAGAAAAACACCCCTTAATCCTTCGCAATCTGCATTCAAGTTGGCTTAAACCATCTAACCTGCTTATTCAGCCCAGCTATACTGATAAGCAGGATAAATGGGTATGCAATGAAAAAAGCCGTTGTCATTGAAGACGATAAAATCTCTCAAAAGTACATTCAGCGTGCACTAGGCGGTGTAGTTGAAGTGCATATGGCCGGCGACGGTGCCTCTGGTATGGCACTTATTGCCAAAGAACACCCTCATTTAATTGTTTTAGACATAGAACTGCCCGATACTGATGGCTACACATTGTGCGAGCAATTACGCCAAGACCCCGAGCATACCTACACCCCTATCCTGTTTATTTCTGGTCGCACCAATATTGAAGAGCGCATCAAAGGCTATAACGTAGGGGGCGATGATTACATCCCTAAACCTTTCGAAAGCGACGAACTGGTGGCCAAAATCAAAGCCATGCTGCGTCACCATGAATACAAACAGAATTTAGAAACGCAATTTCAACAGGCACAAAGCACCGCTTACGACTCCATGACCGGCGCCAGTGAAATGGGCCTTATTGTGCAATTTATAGAAAAAACCTACGGCATTAATAACTACGATGAACTAGCCCAAGGCATGTTTGAACTTTTAAACAGTTTTGGCTTAAAAGCCTGCTTGTTATTTAAGAGCCAAGGCAAAACCTATTTCTTCTCAAGCGAAGGGGATTTCAAACCCATTGAGCAAGAGATTATGGAGCGCTTACGAGAGCAGGATCGTTTTTATGATTTTGATCAACGCACACAGATCAACTACCCAGTTGTATCCTGTTTAATTAAAAACATGCCCATTGATAACGAAATCAGTTATGGCCGCTATAAAGACGCCATTCCACCTATTTTGGCGTGCGCCAATCAAAAAGTATTACAGCTTGAAATGGAGCTGCTATTGCAGGAACACACCATGTCGTTTTCGCAAAGCTTTGACGACATTCACAAAAGTTTGGATGACTTAGCTGAACGCATGAAAACGGGCCAAGAAGACGGTGCTAAATTATTACAAGACTTATTACTTAATTTAGATGAAGCCCTGCCCACGCTGGGGCTCGACCAAGACCAAGAAAGCTATCTGATTAGCAGCATTGAAAACAAAGTAAATGAAGCCCTAAGCAAAACCCAATCCTATGAGATCATTCAAGAAACCTTCAATGGTTTGATTCGCCTGCTAAGTCATCTTGTAAACGAGCAAGAATTATTAGTCGATAAGCTGGTCAGTAAAGAGAATTTAGTCATTGATGATGGCCCTGAAACAAAAGATTCCTCTGGCGATGTGGATCTTTTTTGATTTATTGCATCTAATAGCACGTAATCACTCCGGGCTGCTGCTATTTTGAAAACCTTTATCCTCACATTTTTTGCCCTTTTAGCCTTTGCTGGCAACAGCGTATTATGCCGCATGGCCCTTTCAAGCAACGCCATGGGTACAACCAGTATTGATGCCAACAGCTTTACCATCATACGTTTATTAAGCGGTGCCCTTGTTCTCGGCGCACTACTTTTGATAAATAAAGTATCTCTGAACACACTGTTAAAACCTGACGGCAAACAGGTCTTTCTAAGAGCGGCCTATTTATTTATTTACGCGGCGTTTTTTTCTTACGCCTATATTTTATTAGACACCGCCGCCGGCGCTTTACTCTTATTTGCCAGCGTACAAATCACCATGCTCAGCGTGCAATTTATTTCGCAGAAAAAACCCAGCAACCAAGAACTATCAGGTTTGCTACTGGCGTTTATGGGGTTTGTTTACTGGATGCTACCAAGCAGCCAAAGCCCTTCTTATTTAGGTGCTGCATTAATGATCATTTCAGGCATTGCATGGGCCGCTTACACACTGGCTGGCAAAGGCAGCAAACACGCACAACTCGATACAGCACAAAACTTTATTTATAGCCTGCCGTTTTTAATCTTTTTATTACCGGTTTATTTTATATTCGAGCCTATAAATTTAAGTGAAAAAGGCATCGTGCTAGCCGTGTTATCTGGTGCCATCACATCTGGTTTAGGCTATTGGATCTGGTATCAAGTTTTACCAAAACTCTCCATTAGCAGCGCGGCTGTTTTACAGTTAAGCGTGCCGTTAATTGCCGCTGGCGGCGGAATCCTCTGGAATCATGAAAGCATTACAGCTTCATTTATCATGGCATGCAGCTTTATTTTGTTAGGTATTTACTTGGTGATTAGCAGTAAAAAACGCAGCGCATAGCAAATAGATAAATATCCCTACATTCTTAGACTCTATTATCCTTACTATTGGGCGTATAATTCACTTACGCCCTAAAAGACCCAGATCATGGCCTCCATTTTTGAATTAAATTACACCCAGCACTTTCATTCTTTGCCCAGCGCTTTTTACTCGTGCGTACAGCCACAAGGGCTTGATGAGGCAAAACTGTTATTAAGCAGCGAAAGCACCGCAAAACTATTGGGCCTTGATACCACTGATCTAGCCCATGGAGACCCTTTAAAGCTACTTTCTGGCCAAGGTGTTTTAAATACTTGGAACCCCATTGCCATGAAATACACTGGCCATCAATTTGGCCACTACAACCCGGATTTAGGCGACGGTCGCGGTCTGTTGCTCAGCCAAGTTCGACACAATGACAAATTATGGGATCTTCACCTTAAAGGCGCAGGTTCAACACCCTACTCTCGCCAAGGTGATGGCCGAGCCGTTTTGCGCTCAAGCATTCGTGAATTTTTATGCAGCGAAGCCATGGTGGCTCTGGGTATTCCCTCTAGCCGCGTATTAAGTTTGGTGGGCAGTGCCACAAAAGTGTATCGAGAAGAGGTAGAAACCGGCGCCATGGTCATGCGTGTGAGTGAAAGCCATATTCGTTTTGGTCACTTTGAGTTTTGCAGTTTCGGCGGCCAGCATGATTTATTAAAAACACTGTGTGATCACGTCATCGATCAGCATTACCCTGAACTTAAAAATAGCCCAACCCCCTACGATGACTTCTTTGCCATCACCTTAAACAAAACCGCTAAGTTAATCGCTCACTGGCAAAGCATTGGTTTTAATCACGGAGTTATGAACACAGATAACATGTCTATTATTGGCGATACATTTGATTATGGACCCTTTGCCTTTTTAGATGATTACGATCCAAGCTTTATTTGCAACCACAGCGACCACCAAGGCCGCTATGCGTTTTCTCAGCAACCGAATATTGCAAACTGGAATCTCGCGGTTTTAGCCCAGGCTTTATTACCACTATGTGAAAAAGAAAACCTAGTGGCCAAACTGGACACCTTCAGTGATGTTTTTTCTGAATACTATTTTGACATGATGGCTAAAAAACTGGGCTTTAATAAAAACGGACAAGAACATAAATCATTTATTGAAAAGACAGTCAAACTATTAAGTCACAATCGTTTTGATTTCACCTATTTTTTCCGCACACTTTGCTCCGTTTATAAACCTGAACAGCTTAAGACTTTACGAGATCAAGCACTTGATATTACAGGTTTTGATGAGTGGTTCTTAGACTATCAGCAGGCTCTAACAGCAGACGGTCAAGACTTTAACAATCAAGATCAAAACAACACCCGCCAGCACAACATGCTAAATACCAACCCAAAATATATTTTACGAAATTATTTAGCCCAAAACGCCATCAGTGCCGCCCAACAAGGGGATTTCGCCCCGCTACAAGAATTGCACATGGCTTTATTAAAACCATTTGATGAGCAACCACAATTTGAACACTTAGCTGAACTGCCACCTGACTGGGGTAAAACTCTGGAAATCAGCTGTTCTTCATAAACTTAATAAAAGGTAAGGCGTTATATTCATAAGCCTTACCTTTTTTTATGCCTTTTCTATTACCTACAAACACTTCCCCCTGCCTTTACTGATTTTTTCTTTCACAAAGATTATCCGTTTATATCTATTGGTTTTTAAAAGACAACTTGGGCCAGTTTGACCCTTTTTCACACCAGAAAGGGGGAGTATGCTGAAAACATAAACGAATAATAAAAATAAAAAAATATTGGATAGGTAAAGAGCATGAGCCAACCTCCATTACGCTTTGTAACTGCGGCCAGTTTATTTGACGGCCATGACGCTGCTATTAATATTATGCGTCGCTTAATTCAAGACCAAGGAGTTGAAGTCATTCACCTTGGCCACAACCGCAGTGTGGATGACGTATTAAACGCCGCCATCCAGGAAGATGCAGACGCCATTTGCTTGAGCAGCTATCAAGGGGGCCATACCGAATATTTTAAATACCTGATTGATCGCTTAAAAGAGTTAGGCAGCGAGCACATTGCGGTATTTGGCGGCGGTGGCGGCACCATCACCCCTGAAGAAATAAAAGAATTAGAAGCCTACGGCGTTGAGCGTATTTACCACCCTAATGATGGCATGCAATTGGGTTTAACCGGCATGATTGATGACGTGGTTAAACGCGCCCATGCTCGCCGCCAACATATTCAGCCCACCTTAAAACTGTCACAAACACCAAAAGCCACTGATCACTCGCGCATGTTAAGCGCCATTGAAGACAACAGCATTGATGAAACCACCTTAAACGAATTACGTTTGCAGTGGGCCAATCAAAATCACGCCCCAGTTGTTGGCATTACTGGCACAGGCGGCGCTGGTAAATCCAGCTTAACCGATGAAATTTTAAATCGTTTTTGCAATTATTTGCCTAATTTAAACATTGCTGTATTAGCCGTAGACCCTACTCGCCGTCGAACTGGGGGCGCTTTACTGGGTGATCGCATTCGCATGAATTCTTTGCGTCACGATAATTTATATATGCGTTCCATGGCCACCCGCAGACAACATGTGGCCACCAATGCGATGTTATCCGATGCCATTAACTATTTGAAAAGCAATCACTTTGATTTAGTCATTGTAGAAACCGCTGGCATTGGCCAAAGCGACAGCGAAATTGTGGATTACGTGGACTTATCAACCTACGTAATGACCAGCGAATTTGGTGCCGCCAGTCAATTAGAAAAAATAGACATGCTGGATTTTGCTAATTTAATTGTTATTAATAAATTTGAAAAAGCAGGCAGTAACGATGCCCTTAGGGATGTGCGTAAACAATGGCGCCGTAATCACAATGAGTTTTCAATTACAGATGACGCCGTGCCGGTATACCCCACCATTGCCAGCCAGTTTAATGATCCGGGTGTAAGCTGGTTATTTGCCAACTTAGTCGAAAAACTAACGGAATGTAACCAACACTTTTCAAAGCAGGCCAAATTTAAAGAAGGCATTAAAGCGCGTTTTCAGGCAATTAACCCTCGTGGTAAATCCATTATTCCCCCATCACGCACACGCTATTTAGCCGAAATTTCTGAAAGCGCACGTTCGCAAGATCAATCACTTGAAGAGCAAAGCATTAATGCCACAAAAGCTCAGCATTTTTATGAAACGCTAAAAGAGCTGGGCGATGCACAATTACCAGCCCCGCTAGAAAGCTTCAGTAAAGAACTTCTCACACAAAACACTGAGTTCACCCTGTTGCGCCAGCGCTACCAAAGCCACCTTGATCACATTGAAACAAGCATTCGCCAAGGCTTACAAGCTTGGCCCGAAATGAAAAAAGGCGTGGTGGACGACGAGTTTGAATACACGGTGCGCAATAAAAAAATAAAAGGTGAAAACTATCGTAAAAGTTTAAGCCATTTAAACATCAGTAAAGTCGCCGCTCCCAGCTTTAACGACTGGGGAAACTTGGTGCTGTTTATGGGTAAAGAGAATTTGCCCGGTCATTACCCATACACATCCGGTGTTTTCCCATATCGTCGCGAAGGAGAAGACCCTATTCGCATGTTCGCTGGCGAAGGCACCCCTGAGCGCACCAACCGACGTTTCCATTATTTATCCAAAGGTCAGCCTGCAGCGCGTTTAAGCACCGCATTTGATAGTGTGACCTTGTATGGTGAAAACCCTGCCCCAAGACCAGATATTTTTGGCAAAGTCGGTAATTCGGGGGTCAGCATTGCAAGCGTTGACGACATGAAAAAACTGTATAGCGGTTTTGATTTATGCGCCACCACCACTTCGGTCTCCATGACCATTAATGGCCCCGCGCCGATCATTCTGGCTTTTTTCATGAACGCCGCCATTGATCAGCAAGTGGAAAAACATTTAAAAGAAAACAATTTATGGGAAAAAGCCCAAGCTAAAATTAAAACTTTATTTAATGATCACACTCGCCCGCAATACCAAGGGGAACTTCCTGAAGGCAATGATCAATTAGGTTTGGGGTTATTAGGCATCAGTGGTGATGAACTGGTTGATAGTACGACCTATCAACGCATTAAAGAGCACACATTAAAAAGTGTACGAGGCACCGTGCAGGCCGACATATTAAAAGAAGACCAAGCACAAAATACCTGCATTTTTTCTACCGAATTTGCCATGCACATGATGGGAGATATTCAGCAGTATTTTATCGATAACAGCGTGGGTAATTTTTACAGTGTTTCCATTAGTGGTTATCACATCGCAGAAGCTGGAGCGAACCCCATTAGCCAACTTGCCTTTACCTTGGCCAATGGTTTTACCATTGTGGAATATTACTTAAGCCGCGGTATGGATATTGATGACTTTGCATCTAACTTAAGTTTTTTCTTCAGTAACGGTATGGACCCTGAATACGCGGTCATTGGCCGTGTGGCTCGCCGCATTTGGGCCAGGGCCATGCGCCACCGTTATAACGCCCATGAACGCTCACAAAAACTGAAGTACCACATACAAACGTCTGGCCGCTCATTGCACGCGCAAGAAATTCAGTTCAACGATATTCGCACCACCCTGCAAGCCATGTATGCATTATTTGATAACTGCAACAGCCTGCACACTAACGCATTTGATGAAGCCATCACCACTCCTACAGAAGACAGTGTACGCAGAGCTGTGGCCATTCAGTTGATCATTAACCGTGAGCTGGGCATGAACTTTTGTGAAAACCCCATGCAAGGCTCGTATTTCATTGATCAACTCACCGACCTTGTAGAAGAAGCCGTCTATAAAGAGTTTGAATCCTTAAGCGAGCGCGGCGGTGTGCTGGGCGCAATGGATACTATGTATCAGCGCGGCAAAATCCAAGATGAATCCATGTATTACGAGCACAAAAAACACGATGGCAGCCTGCCTATTATCGGGGTGAACACCTTTTTAGGGAAAGACAGTCAGGACATCAGCGGTAATTTAGAACTGGCCCGCTCCAGCGACGCTGAAAAACAACAGCAAATAAGCAGCATTGAGTCGTTCCAGCAGCATCATGAAAAGCACACCCAAACACACTTACAGAAACTGCAAGAAGTGGCGTTAAGCCGAGGCAATACATTTGAGTCATTAATGGAGTGCGTAAAATACGCATCCCTTGGTCAAATCAGTCACGCACTGTATGTAGCAGGCGGTGAATATCGACGTAACATGTAGTGAAATACATCAGACCACGATCAAATCAGTCACGCATTATATGTGGCAGGCGGTGAATATCGACGTAACATGTAGTGAAATACATCAGACCAACGATCAAATCAGTCACGCATTATATGTGGCAGGCGGTGAATATCGACGCAACATGTAGTGAAATACATCAGACCAACGATTAAATAAGTCACGCACTGTATGTAGCAGGCGTGGATATCGATGCAACATGTAGTGAAATACATCAGGCTAACTGAGAAATCAGCCGCACCAAGAAGCGTGCGGCGATGAATATCGGCACCATATGTAATTAAATCGTCATTTATTAGTACTTTAATGGTGGCATATGCGCAAAACAGGCCCTTATTTGGCGCATTTGTAATGGAAAGCAAAATATTTGGATATTTTCTAAACTTTTTGTTTTCTTTACTAAGAATTGGGTCTACTATGGCCCCCGATATATTAGCCTCTACGCGAAGCTGGTTATATCTTAGCAAAGCTACGCTAGCGTAGTGGTACCAATGCCAACGACTTTGTTGGCCACGAAAGAGAGAAAAAGCATGTCACGTGTGACTGGAACCGTTAAATGGTTCAACGATGAAAAAGGTTTTGGTTTCATCCAACAAGAAAGCGGTAAAGACGTATTTGTTCATTACAGCGCTATCAGTGGCTCAGGTCGTCGTACCTTAGCTGAAGGCCAACAAGTTACTATGACTGTAACTACTGGTCAAAAAGGCCCTCAAGCCGAAGACGTTATCGCTGAGTGATACGTTGATAAAGAAAGTGGCTTTGGCCACTTTCTTTGTTTCTACCCTTTGAAAACCCCTCCTGCTCCACCCCTTCTGCAACATAAAAATATTACGCATTTCTAACCGCTCAATTAAAACTAAACCCTCTTATTTAAACCCTATTTTTGCCTTATCCCTTTTTTAACACTCTAACTTACAACCTATCGCACACCATCAGCTCTCATACTCACTCGCACACTAAAAATAGCGCTTGTAACTCTGACTTATTTTATTCACTCTCAAGCTATGTGAAATAAAAATAAGAGTGCACAATGAGCCAAACATCAAACCAACAAACCAGTAAACCCGTAGAGCTCTTTGGTTGGATGGCTAGCCCCTACACCGCCAAAGTGCGCAGCTATCTAACCTATAAAAACATCCCATTTAAAGATAATGTGCCCAGCGTTTTTACACTCAACGGTAAAATCAAAAAAGATGTGGGACAACTGATCATGCCCGTGGTGTACACCGATCAAACGCCCCTGCAAGACAGCACTGTGATTTTGCAAACCTTTGAACAGCAACACTCTGAAAGATGTATCAATCCAGACAACCCTATTCAGCAGTTTTATAATTTAATTTTGGAAATGTTTGCAGACGAATGGCTACCTCTGGCCGCCCTGCACTATCGCTGGAATTACCCAGAAAACCGTGCATTTATTCATAAAGAATTTGGCAAAAGCGCGTTACCTTATTTCCCAAGTTTCATCCAAAACTATGTGGCAAAAGTGTTTGGCGGAAAAATGTCTGGGTACCTACCTATCCTGGGCATTAAGCCCCACATGGAAAAACCATTAGAAAAAAACACACTGCACATACTGGATGCTTTAAATACCCACCTAGCCACACACGATTTTATATTTGGCCCTCGCCCAAGCCTTGCTGACTTTTCTTTGTACGGGCCGATTTTCGCACACCTAGATCGCGACCCATCACCTAAGAATCTGGTATCGCAATTCAAACATGTGAAAAAATGGGTCGACACTTTAAATGGCGACTTCGCCCATATTAAAAACAGCAGCGAATGGCCTGATACAAATGAGACCCTAGACAGTTTAAAACCATTATTAGACATCTGGTCTCAATGTCATGGTCCATTGATTCGCCAAAGCATAGACGCCATCACTCAATGGTATAACGCACTAGACAGCGATCAAAAAGCATCTGAAAAAAAGCTGCCTAAATTTTTAGGCAAAGCCTCCATCACACTTGATGGTCAAAATGAAACCCGCCTAAATCTTACATACGGTTATTGGATGTGGAGCCGCATTCACAAGCACTACAGTGCACTCACAGACACTCAAAAGTCGCAACTTAAGCCACTTTTACAAGCTTGGAACATAGATGATTTATTGAATACCGCCTTGCCCTGTGAGGTTTCACTTAAAAGATGCCGTTTATATTTAGTGGCACCAGCAAACACAATAAAAAACCGTTAGAAATGCTATGCTTAATCCATACTATTAGTCATTTTCATATTACTTAGAGATTAAATATGTCTGTATCGCTAGAGTCGTTAAATTGCCCATCATTAATTTTGGCAGACAGCACAACATTAGAGTCCGCCACCCCTCTTAACATTATCAATAGCGCAGACTATAAAAATTGGCTCGAAAAACAAAACAGCCAATGCCAAAACTGGTTAAGCACCACTCAGTATAATGGTAAAGGTTTAAGCTTAATCCCAGACACAGACGGCCAATTAATGATGGCCATTTTTGTCACAGATAATAGCGAACAACTATTCTCTTGCGCTGAGCTAAGCAAACAATTACCTGCAGTAACTTTTGTTTTAAACAGCCTACAAATGCAAAGCGGCAATGAAGAACGCCACAGCAAGATTGAATTAAATGCTGCCATCAGCTGGGGATTAAGCCAGTATCGATTCAAACCCACCGATGAACAAAAACCTACTGCCACGCTTGCCGTTAAAAGCACAGTGACACTAAAAAGTGCCCATGAATTTATTCAAGCCACTTACCTAGTACGTCACATGGTCAATAAACCGGCCGGTGACATGATGCCTGAGCACATGGCAAAAACCGTTGAAGATGTGGCCAGCAAATTTGGCGCTCAATTTTCACAAATTATTGGCGATGACTTATTAACTGAAAACTACCCAACCATTCACGCAGTGGGCCGTGCCAGCGTGCATCAACCACGCTTATTAGACATGCGCTGGGGCGATGAAAAACACCCAAAAGTAACACTCGTAGGCAAAGGGGTTTGTTTTGACAGTGGCGGCCTAGATTTAAAACCATCCAACGCCATGCGTTTAATGAAAAAAGACATGGGCGGTGCTGCCCATGTAATGGGATTGGCTTATTTAATCATGAGTCAAAACCTACCTATTAATTTACGCGTTATGATCCCATCCGTTGAGAACGCGGTATCGAACAATGCCTTTCGTCCTGGAGATGTGATCAACACCCGCCACGGTTTATCCGTAGAAGTCGATAACACAGATGCCGAAGGCCGCTTGGTACTGTGCGATGCCCTAAGTGAAGCCAACAACGACAACCCTGAACTAATCATTGATTACGCCACACTAACAGGCGCCTGCCGTGTGGCCCTTGGCACAGAGCTGCCAGGCTTTTTCAGCACAGACAATCAAGTAAGCAGCGAGCTAATGCAAGCGGGAGAAACCAGCCAAGACCCTGTTTGGCAGCTGCCCCTGCACCAGCCTTACCGCGATATGCTAAAAAGCGATGTGGCTGATCTATCAAACTGCGCCCCAAGTGGCTTCGGTGGCGCCATTACCGCCGCCCTATACCTAAAAGAATTTGTCACCGACGGCACACCATGGCTGCATTTTGACGTAATGGCATGGAACAACCGCAGCCTACCGGGTCGCCCTGTTGGCGGTGAAGCCATGGGCATGCGCGCCGTATTTGAGCTATTGAAAAGCAAATACAGCTGATTTAACGCAATTAGAGCTCTTTTGAGCTCACCATATTGCCCCGCCAGCCCAGTGCTGACGGGGCTTTTCTTTATAAAGCAGCATTAAAGCTACAAAACACCCCTTTTCAATCCCAATGGCATCGCTATAATGCGCCTGCAAATTATCGATGCTATTCAATAATTGCCTATACATATTTAAGACAGCGCCGGATTTACGTTTCGGTCAGCAGGAGTCAGCATGAAAACCTATCAAGTAGGCGACACCGTTGTGTGCGCCATGTACAAATTTGTCACTCTAGACAACTTCGAAGCCATCAAGCCAAACCTACTAAAAGTAATGGAAGACAACGCGGTACGCGGCACTCTATTACTGGCCAGCGAAGGCATTAACGGCACAGTGGCCGGTACCCGTGAAAGCATTGATACCCTACTTGCTTGGTTACAAAGCGATGGACGTTTAGCAGGCATCGTATACAAAGAATCCTACACAGCTGAAATGCCTTTTAACCGCACCAAGGTTAAGTTGAAAAAAGAAATCGTCACCATGGGTGTGGAAGGCATCGACCCGAAACAAGTGGTAGGCACCTACGTAAAACCAAAAGACTGGAACGCGTTAATCAGCGACCCTGAAGTGATATTGGTAGACACACGCAACGATTACGAATTCCAAGTGGGCACTTTTGAGCACGCAGTTAACCCTGTAACCGATACCTTTCGTGAATTCCCGCAATACGTGAAAGACAACCTAGACCCTGAAAAGCATAAAAAAGTGGCCATGTTTTGCACCGGCGGCATTCGCTGTGAAAAAAGCACCGCTTACATGAAAGAGCAAGGCTTTGAAGAGGTTTACCACCTTGAAGGCGGCATTCTCAAATATCTAGAAGAAGTACCTGAAGAAGATACTTTATGGAAAGGTGAATGTTTTGTATTTGATGAGCGCGTAACCGTGAACCATCAATTAGAAAAAGGCGATTACGAGCAGTGTAATGCATGCCGCTTGCCGATCACCGAAGAAGAAATGTTAAGTGAAAAATATCAAAAAGGCGTGAGCTGCCCGCACTGCTTTGATAAAACCACTGAAAAGCAACGCCAACGTTTTGCC
>Ga0209712_10001021_pt1 | contig 24220 bp, 18 predicted proteins | sample ArcOceMetagenome_FD_187443 | JGI IMG/M metagenome (GOLD analysis project Ga0209712, IMG submission 187443) | Marine eukaryotic phytoplankton communities from Arctic Ocean - Arctic Ocean - Greenland ARC118M Metagenome (SPAdes) (version 2) | ecosystem: Environmental > Aquatic > Marine > Oceanic...
CGTTTCAAGTAAGCAAAGCGTTTCTGTTTTTACTGTACAAGCATATTAAAGTTTGAAGCTGAGAATTAATGTTTGAAACTCGCACAGCCACGTCACCAGATTTTGGTAGGGTTTGTGCCAAAAGCCGCCATAAGGTTCTAGTCTAGAAAAGGCTTAAATCGACCTAAAGCGGACGTAAGAGAATTCAAGCTATCAGACTATATTGAGCGAAGAATCATCATACGATTAATCAAATGTGACTGACGGCAATGAGCGATCTGCGGACAGTCAATGCCTTTTCACATTTTAACTGATTCTAACGATAACGGACTGTCGAATTTTAACTTTACTTGGATGATTAGCACACCCGAATTACCTAAATAATAGCAACGTAAGTCGCACCCCAAGATTTTATCAATAAATTGGTAAAGTCATTCATATCTGTTTAACGCTGTAACCATCGTAGCCAGTCACACTTATCATCATACGGAGTTGATTTCAGTCAATTACCTAGTGATTATTGTGTCAGGTTTATTTACACCATTGATGTTTTTAAAAATAAACTATATGTAAGTTATTGTTTTTAAATTATTAAAAATTTGAGGCTTGATTCTTGCTTATATCTCAGTTGAAGTGTGGTTTCACTTCAGTATCACCATTGTCAATTTCGGGAGTGGATATAAGGAATAGCACATGACATTTAAATTTTTAAAAATAATTGGTATAGGTTTCATAATGAGCGTTAAGAAGTCAGTACCACTTTTATTTGCTGGGTTCATCGCATTGCATACGAGTGCTGCGATGGCTTCCTTCATCAGTGAAATCGAGGCTAACAACACAGGGGCTTCAGCTCAAAACGTGGACGGGAACTTCGATTTTGCCTTTAGCGCTGACATTGGCGACGTATCAGGTATCAATACTTCGACCAGTCTGTCACACGTATCTATTCTGGGTACGGGCGATGGTAGCTACGACTTTTATTCGTTTACATCGCTTGGTGGTCAAACCATCCTCGATATCGATTACGGATGGGCTGGCGGGTTAATGGACACCATGATTGCGATATGGCACAGCGACGGAAATTTGTTGATGTCGAACGACGATTCTAGGTTTAGCGACGGCGCCGGCGGCAGCAATTGGGATTATGGTGGATTGAGTTATGATTCATTTGTTCAGTTAAATTTAGTTTCATCAGGGCGGTATTTCGTTGGCGTGTGTCGGTATGAGTGTAGCTTCGGTGACGGGTTTTCTTTGACGGACGGGGGGGAACCACAAGCTGGCGCCGATTACACGCTCCATATATCCACGGCCACTTCAGTGCCAGAACCCTCAATCATCGCTCTATTAGGATTGGGTCTTGTTGGTTTAGGTTTTGCTCGTAGACGCCAATCTTAATACCTTGAAGTCCTGCAGCTGCCCATCGCTGCCATCGTGTTACATACAAACCTAAGACAGAAGCCATCTCAATCGATGTGGCTTTTTTCATTCTTAGTTGCTCATAAAGCTGCCTGTAGTGTAAAACGTGTTTTGTTACCGTCTTTGTTGCGACGGTTAAGTTTTTACCATCAAAATGGTAACCGAGAAAATCAAAGCCTTTTGAGCAAAAAACTTAATAGGCAAAAACTTAATAGGCAAAACTTAATAGGCCACCCATAATAAAATCAAATAAAAAATATATATTTCTCACTTGATTTTGGGCTTAAAATATCAAGGGGGTAGAGGCAGCAGGAAAACTAGGGCTGTATTAAGAAAACTAAGAGTTAAACGCTGATTTCTAGATATGTTTCGTCCTCTTTAATTAAAAAAAGCACAAAATAATGGGATGTTTGAATGTTTGTTGGGTATTCCTACGATAGCAGTCGTTTGGCCTGCCTCATGCCACCTATTCGTTTTCTGTGGGTATGGGTTTTGAATGCTTGCATCATCTGCTCTGCGCCCGCTGCATAACAAAAGTGTTGTTCGAATTCGGTAGTCAGGGTTATCCATTGCTCTTTTGATAAACCTAATCGGCTCAGAATGGGGCTCTGTGCAGAGTCGATGATACCTGCTTTATTTGCTCGGATAATGCGGCCTGTGGTGTCAACCAATTCACAGTAATCTTGTAGCGAAAATGCAATGCCTTGGGGCATATCTTGTCTGGGGTTGCCGACAAAGGGTAGTAACTTATAAGGCTGGCGTTTGTGCTGTTGTATGGCCACAGTACGTTTTTGAATACTGGTGTGCTGTGAGGTTTCAGGGGTTTTCGCCATTTTAGCTCTAATCGGATTTAAGTCGACATACGCCATACAGGATAATACGGCTCCATCATCTAGCAACGCTTGAGATTTAAAACGGCCTTCCCAGAACCTGCCTGTGCAGCCGTCTTCTTTATTGGCCTGCCTGGCAATAGGCTCGCTTAAACTGGCCATCAACCAACTGATGTCATACAAACGCTGACGATATACGGCGATTGTCTCTTTAAGGCTTATCCATTCACTCTCACTTAACAACTCATTACGTATGAATTTCTGGCTCAGTAACGTACCTCTGTGTAACCGATGCCAGCGGCTTACCACTTGTTTATCTGACCAAGACATGGCTTTATCTTTATCTACACACAGCACCAGATGCACATGATTGCTCATCACTGCATAAGCACAGATACCAATGGCAAATACTGACGATAACCATAATACCTTATCTTCTACCCACGCCCGTCTGTGCTCGTAACTCGTACCAGAATATTCGTCAATACCACATAAAAAGGCGCGTCTAACGCAGCGTGATACGCAATGGTAATAGGGGGTATCGATGAGGCTGACCTGAGATGAACGAGGCTTAGGCATAAGTGACTCCTTTCAATTTATGCTATTTCAATTGGTGTTAGTAAAGCTTAGTGCAGAACAAAAAACAGTCAAATTATTATGGGTGGCCTAATTAAGTTTTTGCCTAATTAAGTTCTGAAATTATTATGGGTGGCCTAATTAAGTTCTTTATGGGTGGCCTAATTAAGTTCTTCGTCATCCTTTTCACAAAACACTTCATAAGTAACGTCTCAATTGCGATAAGTCTTAAAGCTACCAGAGTGAAGGAGTCAACACAGATATGTTGTGATCAACGCCAAACTTAGTATTCCAAGAGCCCAACATGCCTAATCATTAAATTTTCATCAGAGGTAAAATAAAACGTCATTTTTCATGAAATTCAGAATTCAAAACAAGCGGCGCTCTACTTTGTGGGGGTAATAATTCGAGACTTCGTCATTTTTTGTATTCAGGTGACTGAGAATTTTTTGGATCACCACAGGATATTCAATGCTTGGAATAACTGGGGCTGAACGTCCGGAACTCGCAGCTCATTGCCGTCAGTCAAGTTTTATTAATCGTATGACAGGAATTCGTTCGAAGCAGATTACGAGAAAGATAATGTTTTAGTATTTTGAACTGTAAAGTTGCTACTAAACCTCAGTCATCATTTTGTTTACACCGGCTATTTTGTTTTTGTATAAAACTCTGAGATATAACTTCCACCTTTAATATTTGCCACAAGTCGAAGTTTGTAACTTTGTCCTGAATTACCGATTAGTTCTCTCAAATTAGTTTCTGCATGCCAATAATAGGGGCTTTGTATCATGCCTAGAGGATATGCAGTTGGCTGATTGTTTTTATCAACCAGAAATATTGTTGCGCTATCGAGCGGAAAAGTTGAGTTGACCGTTGTTAAATTATTTTTATCAAAAACATTCATTTCGAAATCGCCAGCTTTCAAAATACACTGTTGATTAATCACGTCACAGTCTCCAAATGCAACTAACTGGATCACTTTCTCTTTTTCAGCTTGGTCTTCTTCATAATAATCTGCAGCAATAAATCCAATTACAGCTAAAATTGGTGCCACCATAAATGCAGTTCTTGTATGTTTATTCATTGTTTATCTTTTTTAAGGCTTTAAAATTTTTTGATGGTATTTATCAAATAAAAGCATTTTCACTAAAGATTGCTAGAACATTAAAGGCTAAAGAGAAACTCCTTAGCCTTTAATGTTCAATGACTCATGCCTATCAAATCATATTAACGATTTGTCCAGTAGACAATTAATGCTAGTGATCGCTAATTGCTGTGTTGCCACCAGGTCTACGCATGTTTTCAACTAAATCTTGAACATGTTTAGGCGCGGGCCCTGTAAACTGAAGCACTACAAAAGCTACGCCAAAGTTCACTAGCGCACCGACTACACCGAATGCATTCGGTGAGATACCAAAGAACCAGTTTGGACCCATATCGCCTAAGAAGGATGTACCTGGAACAAACATAATACCTTTGTGTTGGAATACATAAAGCATTGTTACTCCAATACCAGAACACATCCCCGCAATGGCCGCTGTGCCACTCATTTTCTTAGAGAATATACCCATCATTAGTGCTGGGAATATTGATGATGCCGCCAAACCAAAGGCTAAAGCCACCGTTCCTGCGGCAAATCCAGGTGGATTTAAACCGAGATAACCTGAGACTAAAATGGCAAGTGTCATAACAATTCGCCCAGTCAGCAACTCATTTTTCTCAGACAAATTTGGTGTTAATACACCTTTCATTAAATCATGAGAAATTGAGGATGATATAGCAAGTAGTAAACCTGCTGCTGTTGACAGTGCAGCTGCTAAACCACCTGCAGCCACTAATGCAATGACCCAGTTAGGTAAGTTAGCAATAGCAGGGTTCGCTAGTACCATAATATCATTGTCAACTTTCACCATTTCATTGGTTGCTTTGTCTGCTGAATATTGAATTTTACCGTCACCATTTTTATCTTCAAATTCCAATAAACCTGTTTTTTCCCAGTCTTTAAACCACTGAGGACGCTTTTCATACTCTAAATGTTGACCAGCAGTGGGTTCGATTGTACTCATCAAATTAAGACGTGCCATTGCGCCAACAGCTGGAGCAACCGTGTATAATAACGCGATGAAAACTAATGCATAACCTGCTGAAGAACGGGCAGCTTTTGCAGAAGGAACGGTAAAGAAGCGCATGATAACGTGGGGTAAACCAGCAGTACCAATCATTAGCGACATGGTATAGGCGAACATATCTAATGAGCCATTCATGTTATCTGTGGTGTATTCTTTAAAGCCTAATTCAGTTACGACTAGGTCCAACTTATCAAGTAAGTAAACACCACTACCATCAGCCAGTGTCGAACCTAAACCAAGTTGTGGAATGGGATTACCGGTTAATTGGAAAGAGATGAAAACTGCAGGTATGGTATAAGCAAAGATCATCACAACGTATTGCGCTATTTGCGTATAAGTAATGCCCTTCATTCCACCTAGTACAGCGTAGAACCAAACAACGGCCATACCGATAGCCAAGCCTAAACCGTAGTCAACTTCTAAGAAGCGAGAAAATGCCACACCCACGCCTTTCATTTGACCGATGATATAGGTTAATGATGCAATGATTAAACAAATAACAGCGACAATGCGAGCCGTTTTTGAGTAATAACGATCAGCAATAAATTCTGGCACGGTGAACTTACCGTGTTTACGCATATACGGTGCTAGCAACATAGCTAACAATACATAGCCACCTGTCCAACCCATTAAGAATACAGAGCCGCCATATCCTAAAAAGGCAATTAAACCAGCCATTGAAATAAATGATGCTGCGCTCATCCAATCAGCACCAATTGCCATACCATTTTGGATGGGGGTTATGCCGCCGCCTGCAACATAAAAGTCACTGGTTGAAGCGGCACGAGCCCACCATGCTATAGCGAAATATAAGGTGAAAGTGCCAAAGACAGCGATGTAAGTATATAGTTTTAGCTCATCCATTATGATCCATCCTCAGACTCGTATTTTTTATCAAGTTTGTTCATTTTATGGCTATACCAAAAAATCAAACCAACAAAAGTGTAAATTGAACCCTGCTGAGCAAACCAGAATCCGAGTTTATACCCACCGAGACGAAATTCGTTTAGTGGTTCTACTAATAACAAGCCAAAGCCAAATGATACGATAAACCAAATGACCAGACATATTGCTATTAAGCGCAGGTTTTCCTGCCAATATGTTGTCTTCTTTTCCATATTATTCTCCTAGCACTGCATGCTATTTTATGTATTACATGCGCCGTTTTTGTTGTAATAACTTTATTTGCGAGAAAAGTTTGAATATAGACATGCCGTTAAGTGTTTCCGCAACAAACTTGAAATTAACTTATAACAATTTATATACAACCTTGACTGTCTACAACACTAGCAAGCTTTGTTTTTATCAGATATACCACCTTGGTCTTATACTACACTTTAGCAGTTTACTTAATGGCTAAGCCGTCCCAAATTAGTGGTGTAGAAGTAAAAAGTACTTTTAAAAAAGTTGGCAAAAGGTCTTGATATGGATAATGAACTAACTGAAGTCAGCGCTTTTGTAGGAAGCATCCCACCCTTTGATTCATTACCTGTGACCTTACTTGAAAAAGTGCGTAAGCAGATGCTATAAAAATCTAAAATCAGTACCTTATTCATTGCACATATGTCATCGAACGCTTTAAGGTCAAGGCCACCTCTCGGTTTTTTCAGAGATTTTGTGCTAATTCAAGACGATAAACATAAAGCGACATTAGACCTAAAACACAATGGCATTGCCCCAATTGTTGACTTAGCGCGGATTTACGCCTTAAGTGAAGGCATTGCTGCAGTCAATACAATTGAGCGATTACAGCAATGTTCAGGCACCAAATCATTGACAAAAGCCTCTGCAGAAAATTTGATAGATGCGTATGAATTTTTGACTTCTGTGCGTCTAGAGCACCAAGGCAAACTGTTGCATAAGAAACTCCCCGTCGACAGCTATATTGATCCTAAACAAATTTCGAAGCTAGAAAGAGAGCATTTAAAAGATGCTTTTAAAGTCATTAAATCAATGCAAGATTATCGCCAATCGGCTGTTCTTTAGGGGGCTACTTTGTTTCTTAATAGTATATTTGGTTACCAAGCGCGTAGAAAACGTCTTTTAAAAAAAGTGCCTAAAGGGGCGCTCTACGACTTTTTATCTATACCGTTTCCTAGCGAAGAAACATGTTTATCAGACCTACCTATACTATCTGTAGATTTTGAAACCACAGGGTTAAATGCCATTACTGACAAACTACTTAGCGTTGGTTTTGTAAGCATTGAAAAGCGACAAATTAAACTAGGCAGTTGCTATCATCAAATTATTAACACTAAACACCGGCTTGATGCAGATAATGTGATTATTCATCAGATTACTGACCAACAAAAGTCTCAAGGGCAATCTTTACGAGTGGTAGTCGAGGCGTTATTAGAAGCATTAGCAGGGAAGGTGATGTTGGTGCATTTTGCCCGAATTGAGAAGCAATTTTTAAAACAAGCTTGTCTAGAATTATATGGCGTGTCCCTACCTTTAATGGTCTTGGATACCCTAGCGATGGCGAAACGTAAGCTCGATCAAAGAGATATCGCTTACGATCCACAAGAATTGAGACTTTCTGCTTTACGCCAAAAACATGATTTACCCAATCACTTTGCTCACAACGCACTTAGTGATGCTATCGCTACAGCTGAACTGCTTTTAGTACAGCAAAAAACTGGAGCGATAAAATTAAAGGATTTATTGTAACCAACCTAATAGCCGTCAAGCCAGTACCGTGTGCCTTAGTTACGTTAACCCTGTTATACGCTCAAATTTACTACTGAGTTAAGCAGGGCACTTACACATTAAAAATCGGCCATAGCAAAACATTTAACACCTTTAGGTTAGGTGCGTGAATTCCAACCTACTGCGGGGCATTTGTTGGCAACGCCTTATTCGCTATTTTATTTGTCCACAGCGCTCCCAACATAGCGAGTATAAAGCCAGGAATGGCAATTAATTTGGGTGCTTCGCCTGCAACTAACCAAGCAATGAGTGCCCCAACACCTGGCACCATAAACATAATCGAAGCAACCTTTGCGATAGAGCCTTGCCTAACCATTGTGAACATTAACAGTATGCCTACAATAGAATTGCCGAAGACTAAAAAGGCGATGGCTCCCCAAAAAGGCAATGCGTTTTCAAAAATAAGACCTTCAAACCCCAATGCAAACGGAATAGAAATAATCGACGAAAACGCATATTGCACCCACGTGGCTACAATGGGATGTACCCCTAACTTGCGCTGTTTTTCAATTACTTGACCAATTGATAATGCGACAACAGCAGTAAAACCGAGGATTGCGCCTAATAAGTACCCCTCGTTACCTTGCATATTAACACCCACAATAAGTGCTGCACCTAGCAGTCCTAAGGTCAAGCTAGCCCATATGTTCCAAGTCGGTATTTTTTTGGCCAATAACGCGCTTGCTATGATCACTAATACTGGTTGTGAGGCTGCAAATAAGGCCATGATACTGGCACTTGCCCCTAACGTCATACCCACATAAATGCTCCCAAAATGACCTATGTGTAAAAACAATCCGGTTCCGATTAGAGCATATGACTTTCGAAAATTAGGAATGGGTAAGCGCCACAAAATAACCAAAGGAGTCAGCGCTAAAAAAGCACCGACAAACCGAAAGGCGAGTAAATTTAATGGTTGGGTATACACTAATGCTAGTTTTGCCATAGCATAACCGGCGCTCCAAACGAGCAAAAAGATAATAGGGTAGAAGGGTTTTAACGTTGCAAGCACAGAAATTACTTCAGAAGATATTAATAAAATGATGCTAACACGCAAATAAATATCGTCACATAGGACTGAAGTCTCATATCACCATTTAAATCTTTGCAGTAGTGTTGAGCGAAGTACTGGCACAATCAGCAGTTTGCTAAATCGTTATCTACAACAATTTATTAAGGTATATAGGTCATGTCTTACGCAAAAGAATATCAAGCTTCAATTGACTCACCAGCAAAATTTTGGGGCGACAAAGCCAAACAATTACCTTGGTTTAAAGCGCCCAGAAAAATATTATCTACTGACAAAAACGGTATACAAAGATGGTTTGCTGATGGTGAAATGAACACTTGTTATATGGCCTTAGATCACCATGTCGCACAAGGTCGTGGCAAGCAAATTGCACTTATATATGACTCACCTGTTACCAAAACAAAAATGCAATTTACTTATACTGAGTTACTGGAAAAGGTGGCACGTTTTGCGGGCTTATTACAAGCCAATGGTGTAGTTAAGGGCGACAGAGTTGTTGTATATATGCCCATGATTAGTGAAGCAGTCATTGCGATGCTTGCGGCCGCTCGGATCGGTGCAGTGCACTCGGTCGTTTTTGGTGGTTTTTCTGCCCACGAACTTGCTATGCGTATTGATGATGCGCAACCGAAACTGTTGATAACGGCGTCATGTGGTATCGAGGTAAACCGTATTATTAATTATAAACCTATGGTTGATGAGGCTATTGAGCTTGCAACTTATAAGCCTGCGCGAGTTATCTTGTTACAACGTGAGCAGTGCCTTGCGAGCATGCAAGAAGGTCGTGACATTGATTGGGCCAATGCTGCGGAGTCAGCCCAACCAGTTAATTGTGTCAGTGTAAGCGGAACTGATCCGCTGTATATTCTTTATACATCTGGAACAACTGGCAAACCTAAAGGTGTTGTTCGTGATAATGGTGGGCATGCCGTTGCCTTAAAATATTCAATGTCGGCAGTTTACAATATGCAACCGGGTGATGTGTTTTGGGCTGCGTCTGATATTGGTTGGGTAGTGGGTCATTCTTATATTGTTTATGCACCACTGTTACATGGATGCACCACGGTAGTGTATGAAGGTAAGCCTGTAAAAACTCCCGATGCCAGTGCATTTTGGCGAGTGATTGAAGAGTACGCAGTAAAAGCCATTTTTGCTGCACCTACTGCATTTAGAGCTATTCGCAAAGAAGATCCTAACGCTAAATTACGGGCGAAGTACGACTTATCATGCTTAGAAAGTGTGTTTATGGCAGGCGAGCGACTTGACCCGCCAACCTATGAATGGACCAAGAAAATAACCGCTAAACCGGTCATCGACCACTGGTGGCAAACAGAAACCGGCTGGGCCATTGCTTCAAATTTAATCGGGATTGAAAGGCTACCTACAAAACCTGGCTCTGCGACCAAGCCGGTACCTGGTTTTAATGTTCAGATACTCGATGCCAACGGACTGCCACTACCACCGAATACGCAAGGATCAATTGCGATTAAATTACCGTTGCCTCCCAGCTGTCTCAGCACTATTTGGGGTGATTTTGGTCGCTTTGATTCTGGCTACTTAAACGAATATCCTGGTTATTATTGCTCTGGCGATGGAGGTTACATCGACGAAGACGGATATTTGTTTGTAATGGGGCGCACCGATGATGTCATTAATGTTTCAGGGCATCGCTTATCAACGGGTGAAATGGAAGAGGTTATAGCTGCCCATGACGCTATAGCAGAATGCACTGTTATAGGTGTTTACGATAATATCAAAGGCCAAGTGCCAGTAGGGTTAGCCCTATTAAAAAATGGTATGAATATAAGTGAGGCAGACTTGCAAACTGAGTTAGTCGCTATGGTTCGTAAAGAAATAGGTGCCGTTGCTTGTCTGAAACAAACACTCATAGTTGAGCGTTTACCAAAGACCCGATCTGGGAAAATACTGCGCAAACTGTTGCGCCAGATAGCAGAAAATCAAGAATTCACTGTGCCTTCAACTATCGATGATCCCGCTTGTATCGACGAAATCAAAGCGATTATGCAAAACAATGGCTTGGTAAACTCAATACCATAAAGATGAGGTCAGTAAATTAATATGCTCGCAAGGATCCAGTTATTGATATAAAAAAACCGACACGTTTGTCGGTTTTTATTTTTGAAGCAAATAAGGCTCTACAATAATTTAGCTCTCAGTTGCAATTTTCAAATATCGATTAAAGTTAACTTGGTTAGTTTCCTTTAACGACAGGCACTGATTAGCTGAGTAAATAGCTTTATCATAGCTGCGTGCTATACCATCAAAATTCGCTTTTTTATCAGCATAGAATTTTTCGGCAAGCTTAATATTGTCTGCATCACATGAGCTTGAAAAGTATTCCGGCATTCTAGCCATATGATAGGCCGGCATTTTTTTCGATAGTGCATCAAAGTTTTTATCCAACCAAACATAAAACATGGTTTGATCATCAAGGCTGCTCATTGCAGTATATACGTTGGTAATTGTGTTGGCAGGACTAACATGCTCCGACAAGGCAAAGTCTAAGGTTTTTGTGATTTTTTGCTCATCGGTGAAAATCATAGCTCGGCTGATTGTGCCACGAATGTTCGCATCAGTATTGGCGACATAAAAATCTTTTAGCTTGGTAAACCAGTCTTGGTCACTAAATCGCGCCATATTCCTCAATGCCCTAGTCGCGATACTTCTTGGCACTGTTGTAGGATCTGCCAAATATCTATTCGCTAGCTCAGCACTAACTTGTTCTACCTTTGTAGTGTTTGCATAGCGACTTAACATACCGTACACGGAGCCACGTAAACGTGTTGTATCAGTTGAGTCATTAGGTTGATCTTCTACACCTAAACGTTCAAACCAAGGTGTGAGTTTTTTGGCAACAAATTGACCAAATATGGCCTCATTATCTTTGTCTACCAAATACAAAAAGTCACCCATAGTCGCAACAACAGCTCTACCAATCACAGGATCGCTGTCGTCAACTAAGGCGTCCATAACCGACATCATTTCGCCTAATTCAATTTCACCAGCTGAGAACAAAGCTTCGGTATTGTAGAGTAATGATTTTTTCTCTCGTACATTTAAGACTGATATATCGTCTAGTAAGGCAGACAGTTGTTTAGCTGACACTTTCCAGCGCATATAACTCATGGCGTTTTCATTTGGGAAAATCCAATCGGCTTCAGCAAGTTCAGTGACCGTTGTTTTAGCTTCGTTTAGGAATAAATTAGTGCGAGATATTTTACCGTTTTTCTTGTAACTAATAGCCAAAGGCACAATCCACGTTTGATCCTCAACTTCAGCACCTTTGAGGCGATAACGGGATTGGCTAATCTCTCCATTAGCGGCAAATTCAACCAGTGGATAACTTGGTTGCTCAAGGTAAGTTTTCATCATAGCAGGTACATCGAAGTCGGCTACAGTGGATAATACCTCCCACAGGTCATCGGCTTGGGCATTGCTAAATGCATTATTTTTCATATACGTCTGAATACCTTTTTGAAAGGCTTTTTCGCCCACCATAGACTCAATTAATTGCAGGATAGACTCACCCTTACTGTAATTTAAACCTAAGCCATCCATTACATCAGTTTGGCTTATAACAACTTTTTTAACTGGCTTTACCGTTGGGCTTGCGTCGGGGCCAAAGGCACCTTCTTGCACTAATCTGTCTTTGAAGTTTTGCTCTGGATATAAGTCCATCATCACTTTACTTGCCATCCAAGAGGCGAAAGCTTCGTTAAGCCATAGGTCGTCCCACCATGCCATAGTGACCAAATTCCCGTACCACATATGGGCCAATTCATGGGCAATTACATTTAGGGTGCTGCTTTGTTCGGCTAAGCGAGGTTCGTCTTCAAGTAATAACAAACTACTGCGGTAGGTCACTAGGCCAACGTTTTCCATCGCGCCAAAAGTAAAATTAGGTACGGCTACGAAATCTAGTTTTTCGTAGGGATACGATGAACCAAAATAACTTTCTAGGTTTTGAAGTATTCCAGCAGTGTGTTTGGCCGCAAATTTAGTTCGATGTGATTGCCCCTTAGGTGTGTATATTTTGCCTGGTACACTTAAATTGGGAATATCATAAGAGTCTAACTCTCCCACAGCTAAGGCGACTAAATAAGTAGGCATTGGTTTGGTTTTATTAAATTCTACTGTCTGCCAACCGTCTTTAACTGTGCGGCTTTTAACTAACGTATTGGATAAAACAGTGTGTTTTTCGGGAGACATAATAGTCACCTGATAGGGAATTTTAAATCCAGGTTCATCAAAGCTAGGAAAAGCCTGACGTGCGTACATATCTTCAAACTGAGTGAATACATAGTTAAGCCCTTCGAACTTTGACAAATACATACCATCTGATGAGGTATTGAACTCTCCATCAAATATTATATGCAAGGTGTAACGTTCTGCTGCAATGTTCTGGTCGGCTTTTCCGTATTGGATATCGTAATCATGTGATGTAACGGTAAGTGGAATACGAGAGTCACCGTTTGTTAGATAGGCTTGTAGAATATTAAGCCCTTTTTGGTAAAAGCCAATCGTGTCTGTAGCCTTGGTAACATCTATTGTAATGGTTGTTTCGCCACTAAATGTTGGACTATCTGGATCAACCTTTAATGTAATCTGTTGAAAGCTGGGTTTAATAAATGTGGATAGTCGGTGGGCGGTTTCTTTGGCATAGCCGTTGACTGAAATAGTCATACTTAGCACAAGCCATAAACACAATTGTTTAAGTTTCATGTCGTTTCCCTAGATGTATTTTTATAGTGAGTAAACTGATTTTAGGCCATGCACCCTAATTAATTTCTCTAAAAAAGCAATATCTGTAAGGTTAAAAAGTGTGTTTTGTTAATAGGTCGCTGCCAAGTAATGTATACAAAAAAAGGCGCTAAAGCGCCTTTATCTGAACTAAGTTGGGCTTAAGCTTTTATAGGAAACTGATAATCTTCCAAGGTTTTTCTCAACGCTAACTTATTGAGTTTGCCAGTTGCTGTATGGGGTAATTCATCAACAAACACTACATCGTCGGGTAAAGAAATCTTGTGTAACTTGTTTCTTAAAAAATCTAACAACTGTTCGGTTGTGACACTTGTTCCGGCAAGGCGAACGGCTACTAACAATGGACGTTCAGTCCATCTAGGATGATAACGTCCAATTGCAGCTGTCTCTGCTATATCTGGATGACTCATTGCCGCATTTTCAATTTCTATTGAACTTACCCATTCGCCACCCGTTTTAATCACATCTTTGGTACGATCGGTAATTTTCATAAAACCTTGTGGGTTAATAGTGGCGACATCTCCCGTATCAAACCAGCCAAGCTCATCTACAGGGCACCCTTCTGAACCAGGCTCTTGAGATAAACCATAATAACCACTAGCGACCCAAGGTCCTTTTACTTTGAGCGCTCCAAAAGCGACACCATCCCACGGTAACTCTTGATTATTTCCGTCGACGATACGCATTTCAATACCAAACACGCCTCGGCCTTGTAGGCATTGTAAATCAATTAACTCTTTTTCAGATAAATCCTCCATACCCGCTTTTCTACAGAAAGTTGTACCAAGTGGGCTGGTTTCAGTCATGCCCCAACCTTGCACGACTTCGCATCCATGTTGATGTAAAAACCGTTCGATAATAGTTCGGGGGCAAGCTGCGCCACCTACACTGACACGTTTAAGGCTTGAGATGGTTTTACCGGTTTTCTCTAAAAAGTCCAATAAGCCTAACCAGATAGTGGGTACACCAGAACTAAAGGTCACATTTTCGCCTTCAATTAAGCTTTGTAGCGTTTCACCATCACCCATTTTAGGGCCAGGCATGACCATTTTAGAGCCTACCATTAACGATGAATAAGGTGCGCCCCATGCATTCACATGGAACATAGGCACTATAGGAAGAATCGTTTCTTTATAAGAAGCAGCTGACACGTCAGGCATGCCTCCACCTAATGCATGTAAAAGTGTCGAACGATGACTATAGACCACACCTTTTGGGTTTCCTGTTGTGCCTGACGTATAACACATGGCGCTAGCAGTATTTTCATCAAACTCAGGCCAATCGAAAGACGTTGATTGTTTACTTAAAAGGGTTTCGTAACACATGACGTTAGGCAATGTTGTTTCGGGCATATGGGCTTCATCGGTTAAAATGATGTAACCCTCAACTTTTGGAAGATGATCTTTTAGTGCTTCTACTAAAGGTACTACTAACAAATCCACAAAAATAAATCTGTCTTCTGCGTGATTGATAATGTAGTTCACTTGCTCAGGGAACAATTTAGGGTTGATGGTATGACAAACCATGCCACTGCCAGAAACACCATAATAAAGTTCGAGATGACGATAATCATTCCACGCCAACGTGCCAATACGATCACCAAATTTAGCGCCTAGCTCAACTAAAGCATTGGCTAGTTGACGACTACGATTAGCAAAATCTTTATAGGTATGTCTATGTCTTGGATTATCTGCTGTGACAGAAACAATTTCCGAATCAGGAAAGTTCCTGTCTGCATGTCGTAATATTGAAGAGATCATCAACTGGGAGTTCATCATCAAAGCTTGCATATTTTTTCCTTTAAATTAACTAATACCTTTAAAAGCGTTTGAACCACAAAGGGCACAGAGGCTTCGCTGCATAGAGGAACAATTCGTTAAGAGCCAGATTTTATTTTCCTCTGTGCTCTGAGTGTCCTCTGAGGTTCAAAAATTTTTATTTATATTTTATTTACCAAGCCGTCACGCCGCCATCGATAGCGATGGTTTGCCCCGTCATATAAGAATTGCCCGGAGACAATATCAATAACATGGCGTTCACCACTTCTTGTGGTTTGGACAAACGTTTCATTGGTGTACCTCTGGCTAATTGTGCTTGACCTTCTTCTGAAGCAAACTCACCCAAAATAGCGGTAGGGCTGTAAAAGGGGCAAATAGCATTGCAACGCACGCCTTTTCTGGCATATTCCACTGCGGCTGTTTTGGTCAAACCTACTACTGCATGTTTGGCTGCTGCGTATGCCCCGCCTTTTGGCGCACCACCTAATCCAGCAAGAGAGCTAATGTTCAGTACATGGCCTTCGCCTTGTTTTAACATTGCCTCAATTTGGTATTTCATACCAAATAACACGCCATTGACGTTGACATTAAATTGGCTGTGCATGGTGTCCTCAGTCAATTTATGCAAAGGAATCAATTCGTGGGCGATGCCGGCATTATTGACTCCAATATCTACTCTGCCAAATTTCTGTAGTGCAGCATCAACCATATTTTTACAATCTTGTTCTTTGGAAACATCACACAGCATCGACATTGCGCTGCTTTGGTCTGGCAACGAGGCTAATGTCTCATCTAAATTTTGTTGATTGATGTCACTGATCACCAACTTACATCCGCGTTTGGCTAACCCTTGCGCTAATAAACGACCAAAACCGCCACCTGCTCCGGTGATCAATGCTACTTTTCCTGTAAAATCTAATAACTCATCCATCAATTTGTTCCTGTTATTTATTATCTAAAAATTTTAAATGTCATTTATAAAAAGCATTTATAAAGAGTTGGCATTCATAAAAGTGAGCAATACCTCAGCGAGTTGTTTGCCTTGGTCCTCTTGTAAAAAGTGTCCACCTTTTTCTATGGTTGTATGCGCCTGACCTTGGCAGCCGGGGATAAGCTTTTGCATGATTTTGTCACCACCTGAAGTCACTGGATCTGAATCGCTGAAGGCGGTGATAAATGGCTTATGGAATTGCTGCAGTGTTTGCCAAGCTAGTCTGTTGGCTTCGCTGGCAGGGTCATCTGGTGTAGTGGGAACCAATAAAGGAAACTGTCTGACACCTGCTTTAAATGTCTCATCAGGAAAAGGTGCGTCATAAGCAGCCATAACTTCAGGGCTGAGAGGTGAAACAGTGGCTCCTTTAATAATCCCCGAGACTGGAAACACTTCTACTTGTTGTGAAAAGGTTTGCCAATTCAAGAATGCGTCGCTAGCAGCATGATCGCCAGTAGGTAGCATAGTGTTGGCTGCCAAAACGCGAGCGAACAAATCAGCATGCTCAGCAACCAAGCGAAGCCCCAATAACCCGCCCCAATCTTGGCAAACTAAGGTTATGTCTTTGAGGTTTAATTGAATAACAACCTGGCGCACCCAATCAAGATGTCGTTGATAAGTATAGTCACTTCGCTCAGTGGGTTTATCTGATTTACCGAATCCTATCAAATCGGGCGCTATTACCCGATAACCTGCTGCCACAACTGGGTCAATCATCTTGCGATATAAGTATGCCCAGCTAGGTTCGCCATGCAGCATTAACACAACATTGGCATCCTTTGGGCCTTCATCTATATAATGAAGTTTTAGCGAACCACCTTCATTATCATCAACGTGCAAAAAATGAGGGGCGTAAGAAAAGTCTACTATTTGCTCGAAACAATGTTCAGGGGTTGTTAAAAACTTCAATGGTCGGCTCTCGATGTAATCAATATGTAAATTAATTGTGATGTAGAACATCAAAAGTGCCGTGAAAAGTCAACTTGCTCAGACTAATGCAGGATTATCTGTTTAATGAATAGACATATTACTTAACACCAAATTTCACTCACTAATTCACCCATACCAATAAATCCTGTTTATTCTGTAGTATAAAATCAATAAATTAGAATGATTGGGAAGGGTAGCCTAGTATCCGCTCATAAATATTAAGCTGGTAAGAGGTCTACATGAGTCAAGTCGAATCAAAAGCCGTTGGTTATGAAATAATTGAAACACCGTCATCACATAAGATTGCGGCCTTATGGATGCAAAATCCACCCGTTAATGCGTTGTCTAAATCTGTACGTGTTGGACTCATAGAATACTTACACGCTGCTATTGCTGATGAGTCAGTTAAAGTAATCGTTATTTCGTCGAAACTAAACTTGTTCTCTGGCGGAGCTGATATTAGCGAATTTTCTGGTGGGGACTTAGAGCCTAATTTACCCGCAGTGTTAGATGTAATTGAAAATTCACCCAAGCCTGTAGTTGCTGTATTAAACGGTCCTGCATTTGGTGGTGGTCTGGAAGTGGCCTTGTCTTGTCACTACAGAGTAACATTTGCTTCTAATAAAGTAGGTTTACCTGAAGTTAATCTAGGTATTTTACCAGGCGCCGGTGGCACCCAGCGTTTGCCAAGATTGGCTGGTGTGCAACAAGCACTTGATATGATTGTTTCTGGACGTCCAGTAGCGGCTAAAAAGCTGCCTGGGGTATTTGATGTTGTAGTTGATAGCCCAGAAACATTACTGACTAGTGCATTAGCGTTTTGCGAGAAAGTGATTGCTGATGGATGCCAAGTACGTAAAACCTGTGATCTGCAAATTGATGCTGGCACTGCACCAAAAGAATTATTTGCCCAATATCGTCAAGGTTTAGCCACTAAAGCTAGAGGGTTTTTTGCTCCAGAACGCTGTATTCAAGCAGTCGAAGCATCTGTTGAACTACCTTTTGCAGAAGGTTTAGTGCGCGAAGGTGAGTTGTTTATGGAATGTATGCGCTCTAAAGAAGCACGAGCTCAACAGCATTTCTTCTTCGCCGAACGTGCTGCATCTCATGTCAAAGATTTTGATAAAGCAACACCAGTAAGAGATATCAAACAAGTTGGTATTATCGGTGCAGGCACCATGGGTGGCGGTATTGCCATGAACTTTGCGAATGCAGGTATTCCTGTGATTATGCTTGAGCTTAAACAAGACGCTTTAGATAATGGTTTGGCGCTCATTCGTAAAAACTACGAAAACTCAGCGAAAAAAGGCAAACTTACAGCAGAACAAGTCGAAGATAGAATGGCATTGTTAACCGGCTCTACAGAATACGCAGCCTTAAGTAATGTTGACCTTGTGATTGAAGCAGTATTTGAAAAAATGTCTGTCAAACAAGAAGTATTTAAAGCTTTAGATGCAGTGTGTAAACCAGGCGCTATTTTGGCATCTAATACCTCTACTCTAGATATTGATGAAATCGGTGAAGCGACTAAACGCCCAGAAGATGTGATTGGTTTACATTTCTTTAGCCCAGCTAATGTGATGAAGCTGCTTGAAGTTGTTAAAACTAGCAAAACCTCTCCTGAAGTCATTAAAACCACTATGAAAATGGCTAAGAAGATCAACAAAGTTGCTGTATTGGTGGGTGTTTGTTTTGGTTTTGTCGGTAATCGCATGATTGAAACATACGGCCGTGAAGCTAGCCGTATGATGCTTGAAGGTGGCACGCCGGAACATATCGATAAAGTCATCTACGATTTTGGTTTGCCTATGGGACCTTTCACTATGGGTGATATGGCGGGGCAAGATATTGGTGCTTTTGTTCGTGAATCACGCCGTGAGTTTATTAAGCATGATCCCACTTATTGCATCTTATCTGACAAGTTAGTCGCACAGGGCAGAGTAGGTTTAAAAGCCGGTAAAGGTGTTTACTTGTACGAAGCCGGTAGCCGCAAACCTATTCCTGATCCAAGTGTATTAGAGTTAGCAAAACAAGTAGCTGCAGACCTAGGTGTGGCAAAACGTGACATAAGCGATCAAGAAATTATTGAGCGCATTATCTTCCCAATGATCAACGAAGGTGCATTGATTTTAGAAGAAGGTATTGCGGCTAAGTCTAGTGATATAGACGTGATTTATGTGTATGGATATGGTTTTCCTGTTTATCGTGGCGGCCCAATGCAGTATGCAGATGAGATTGGTCTAAAAACTGTTTATGACGCTATGTGTAAATATCGTGATGAATTAGGCGAGCACGGTAAAAACTGGTTTGAACCCGCTCCATTATTGAAAAAATTAGCAGAACAAGGCAAACGATTCGCTGACCTTTAGTCACCGACATTTGTCTCACCACTAACGAATTATAGAAAATTTTAGAGAGAATATTATGAAAGAAGCAGTCATTGTATCAACCGCTAGAACTCCCATCGGCCGTGCCTATAAAGGCGCATTTAATAATTTGGAAGCGCCCAGTTTAGGTGGTCATGCTATCCGTGAAGCGGTAAGAAAATCTGGTATTGATCCCGCCAGTGTAGATGACGTGATTATGGGCAGTGCGCTAACTCAGGGCAGTGGCGGCATGAACATTGGTCGTATGGCTGGACTAGCTGGAGGTTTACCTACCTCAGTATCAGGCATGACTCTTGACCGTCAATGTAGTTCAGGTATGTATGCAATTGCTACTGCAGCAAAACATATTATTACCGACAACGTACCAGTAATGGTTGCTGGTGGAATTGATTCAATAAGCTTAGTTCAAAACAAAGCAATGAACACACACCGCATGGTTGACCCAGCTTTAGCTAAAATGCACAAAGCCATTTACATGCCTATGTTACAAACAGCCGAAGTGGTAGCTGCTCGTTACGGTATTAATCGTGATGTGCAAGATGAATATGCTTTTCGTAGTCAAATGCGCACAGCTGCTGCGCAAGATGCAGGCAAGTTTGATGATGAAATTGTGCCGGTAACTGCGACAAAAGTGGTCATAGACAGAGAAACTAAAGTAGAAAGCTTTCAAGAAGTCACTTTGACGAAAGATGAAGGTAACCGGGCAGGAACGACATTAGAAGGTTTACAAAATTTAAAACCTGTTATCGAAGGTGGAGTTATCACTGCGGGTAACGCCAGTCAGCTTTCAGATGGCGCATCTGCCAGTGTATTGATGAGCAGCAAGTTAGCTGAACAACAAAACTTAACACCATTAGGGGCTTATCGCGGTATTGCCGTTGCAGGTTGTGAACCTGATGAAATGGGAATCGGCCCGGTTTTCGCTATTCCAAAACTGCTTAAGCAGCATGGTTTAACCATGAACGATATTGGCTTGTGGGAACTAAACGAAGCGTTCGCCGTACAAGTATTATATTGCCGCGACAAGTTAGGTATCGATGACAACATTCTAAATGTAAACGGTGGTGCTATTTCTGTAGGTCATCCTTATGGAATGAGTGGCGCGCGTATGGTTGGTCACGCTTTGATTGAAGGTAAACGTCGTGGTGCTAAATATGTAGTTTGTACCATGTGTATTGGTGGCGGAATGGGTGCTGCAGGTTTATTTGAAGTTTACTAAGAAAAGCCGGTCGCAGTGCGATACTCGCTTTTAGCGAAAGAAATTACAGATTTAAGATTTAAGATTTAAGAGGTAAGTTATGAAATTTTTTAAAGCCCCACAAAAAGAAGCCTTATTCGTGATGAACGAGTTGTTAGGTTTTGAAGAACATTATGCAGGTTTGGGTTTTACAGATGCCACGCCTGATATGGTTGAAGCCATTTTTTCAGAAGCGGCTAAATTCGCCGAAAACGTTTTAGCCCCAATTAACGCCAATGGCGATGAAGAAGGTTGTAAATGGGAAGACGGTGTAGTGACCACTCCTGCAGGTTTTAAAGAAGCTTATAAACAATATGTTGATGGCGGCTGGACAGGCATGACTCATTCAGAAGAGCTGGGTGGACAAAATTTACCTTACTCTTTAGGCAGTGTGATGGCGGAATGGTTTTCTTCAGCTAACCACTCTTGGGCTATGTACCCAGGGCTCAGCCAAGGTTGTATAGAAACTTTAAAAGAGCATGGTACGCCTGAACAACAAAAAATGTTTTTGAATAACCTTATTGGTGGTCATTGGACAGGCACTATGTGTTTGACCGAACCTCATTGTGGCTCAGATCTTGGCATGCTCAAATGTAAAGCCGTTAAGAATGATGATGGTACTTATAGCTTAACTGGCACTAAGATCTTTATCTCTGCAGGTGAGCATGATATGTCAGACAACATTGTGCATATCGTGATTGCACGTTTGCCAGATGCTCCAAGTGGCACTAAAGGTATCTCATTGTTTGTTGTGCCTAAATTCCATGCAGGCTCTGAAGGCGAAAAGTTAGACAGAAACGGCGTGACTTGCGGCTCTATTGAACACAAAATGGGTATCAAAGGTTCAGCCACTTGTGTGATCAATTTTGATGATGCTAAAGGTTATTTGGTAGGTACTGAAAACCGTGGTCTTAATTGCATGTTCACCTTTATGAATACTGCTCGAATTGGTACTGGGCTAGAAGGTTTGTCTGCATCTGAAGCTGCATTCCAAGGTGCTTTAGCCTATGCTAAAGACCGTTTACAGTTCAGAGCCATGACAGGCGTTAAAAACCCTGACGGTCCAGCCGATCCGATTATTAACCATCCTGATGTACGTCGTATGTTGTTGACTCAAAAAGCTTTCGCAGAAGGTAATAGAGCACTAGCCGTGTATGCGATGAAATTGGTTGATATCTCACAGGCCAATCAAGATGAAGCGGCTAAACAACTTGCAGAATCTAAGCTTGCTTTGTTAACCCCTATTGTTAAAGCATTTCTAACAGAGACTGCTCAAGAAACTACCAGTTATGGTATGCAGGTCTTTGGTGGTCATGGTTTCATCACAGAGTGGGGCATGGAACAACTAGCTCGTGATACCCGTATTTGTACTATGTACGAAGGCACAACAGGGATTCAGGCAATAGATTTATTAGCCAGAAAAGTGGTTGGGTCGAACGGTAAGTTACTTACTGTGTTTACTAACGAAGTCAAAGAATACTGCAAAAGTATCCGTGATAAGAGCCAGTTTAATGCATGGTCCAACAGTATCGATATGCATATAGATGAATGGCATCAAATTACTGAAGACATTATGCAAAGAGCCGCTAAAAATCCTGCTGAATTAGGCGCTGCATCTGTTGATTATTTGATGTATTCAGGTTACGTAGTAGTTGGTTATTTTTGGCTTCAAATGGCGGTTGTCGCACAGCAAAAGCTTGATGATGGTACTGAAGATCCAGAATTCTATAAAGCGAAATTACATACTGCTAAATTTTATTTTGACCGTTTATTAACTCGCACACGTTCTATGGTATCTGCCATGGAATCTGGTGCTGATAACTTAATGAACATGGAAGAAGAGCAGTTCAATATAGTTTAAGCTAAAGTTAAAAAAAGCTAGGCTAGGGAATTTAAAAAGGCGAACATATAAAGTGTTCGCCTTTTTTATTGAACTGAATAAATTGATTTAAACAGGTGAATAGAACCATGAAACATCACACAATCGATATTGAAAGTGTCAAAATGCATTATGTTGAAGACGGGCCGGATAGCGCCAGTCATTCATCACGCCAGACCATTGTATTCTTGCATGGTTTCCCAGAGTTCTGGGGAACTTGGCATGCACAACTTGATTACTTTGCTAAAAACTATCGTGTGATAGCGCCTGATTTACCCGGCTACAATTTAAGTGATAAACCTCAGGAACAATCGTTTTTTGAAGTGCCCAATCTTATTCAGTTTATGGCTAAGTTCATTCAAGGTGTTGCGCCACAAGAAAAGATAATTTTAGTGGCTCACGACTGGGGTGGAGTCATCGCATGGCCAATTGCTGCATTTTTTCCACAACTTATCGAACGACTGGTCATACTCAATGCTGCTCACCCCAGCACCTTTACGCGGGAAATGATTCATAACGTGGAACAACGCAAAAAAAGTGAATATATCCATGAATTAATCGCGCCAGATGGGGTGGCAAGGTTATCTGCAAATCACCATCAATATTTAAAAGACGAGATATTTGGTGGTATGCGAGAGGGCACATTGAGTGAGGCACAGCGCGAAACTTATCAGCACGTATGGGCACAGTCCGGTGCTGTAAATGGAATGTTGCAATACTACCGAGCTATGCCGCAGCTCGCGCCCTCTGAAAAAGCCAATAGCGATAAAGGTGAGCAAGTGATCACAACTACACAAATGAAAATTCCCAATATCCGTATAACTTGCCCAACATTGATTTTGTGGGGTGAGCAAGACCAAGCCTTCGTTAAAGAGAATGTTGATAGAGTCGAGGAGTATGTGCCTGACGTACGGGTGAAACGTTTCCCTGATGCAAGCCATTGGTTGCAACATGAATTACCAAAAGAGGTAAACCATGAAATAGCTGACTTCCTTAAAATTAGTAAGTCATAAAAAGGTAAGCCGTTCTTTCAATATCAGATGTAAAGCCAGTAAGGTTAATATGAGTTTGATTAACCGCTTGATATGACTTTCAGGCAGTTTTATCAACGCTTTGTTTCCAATATAACTGTCACACCAAGACGCGGCTAGGATGACTATCATGAGGGGAATGTAGTCAGATACCGAAAAACCTATAAGAATAAACCCCACGGTTTTTACTGAATGATGCAGCGTCATTATCGCGCCATGTGTTGCAATAGTTTGTTGTTTAGAAAGCTTCTTTGTTGGTAACATTGTCATCACTATCGGACCCGTTGCGCCAGAAAATACAGTGATGACACTGCTAACCGCGGCACTTATCCATAACTGCATTTTTTCCAATCGCAACCATTCTGGCCTCCAAGTCGAGACCAGCAAAAACAACCCAAGTAATATTTGATTGATAGTCACTGGGTTAAATGACCAAAGTAGCACCCCTGCTGCTGTGCCAATCAACGCACCCAATAAAAATAGAGTCGTAAGTCGCCACACAATTTTAGTGCGACCAAAGTAGGCTTTCCCAAAAT
>Ga0209712_10001022_pt1 | contig 24218 bp, 20 predicted proteins | sample ArcOceMetagenome_FD_187443 | JGI IMG/M metagenome (GOLD analysis project Ga0209712, IMG submission 187443) | Marine eukaryotic phytoplankton communities from Arctic Ocean - Arctic Ocean - Greenland ARC118M Metagenome (SPAdes) (version 2) | ecosystem: Environmental > Aquatic > Marine > Oceanic...
CCAGCGTTAACTGAGGCTTCTTTGAATTATGGTGCCCGGTCTCGGAATCGAACCAAGGACACGAGGATTTTCAATCCTCTGCTCTACCAACTGAGCTAACCGGGCGTCTCGAGTAAAGTTGCTCATGTCTCAAGAGGCGCGTATTAAAGCGTCTGAACTGCGCTTCGTCAAGGGATTATTCGGTCGGCGGTACGTATCCGTCAGCCTTATCGAATTCTTCTCCAGCAAAGTACTTTGTGCGCTGTTCAGCGAGATAGGTTCGGGCAGTCAGATCCATCATGCTGAGATGCTTTTCGTTGATTAATGTGGTCTGGTGCGTCATCCACTCAGCCCAAGCCTGCTTGGATACATTGTAAAAAATATCTTCTCCAGCTTTGCCTGGGAAGGGTGGTAATTCCAGACCGGGGAGTTCTTGCTTGAGCTTGCGGCACAATACGGTGCGGGCCATAACTAACCTCTTAGTGAAATGTCTGTCTTTGAATGTATGTCTTGTGTTGATTCTAGGCGATATTAGCGAACAACGCTTTGATCGGTGCGGGCATCCCCAATGATAGTGGTTTCTGTGGGTTATACCAGACCTGATTGGGTGACTCAGCAATCTGATGGGCAGATGCCCCCGTGCTCGTGACCGTTGCCTGAACCGGCTGATAGTCAAGATGGAAATGACTAAAGGTGTGCCGCTTCACTTCCTGTATATCCTCTGTTGTTGGTGCAACCCCCAATCTTACATACAGCTCAGCAAGTTCAACCTCTGTTTCACACTGAGGAAAAATCCACAGCCCTCCCCAGAGCCCCACCGGTGGGTTTTGTTCCAGCAGCAGTTCACCCTGCTCATTGCGGAGCATCAAAAAATACGCCGTCTTAACAGGCAGTTTCTTCTTCGCTTTTTTGCCAGGATAATCTTTGGGGTTGCCCTGCTTATAAGCTATGCAACTAGACATTAGCGGGCACTCACTGCAACTTGGTGATGAGCGGGTGCACAGCGTGGCCCCAAGATCCATCATCGCTTGAGTGTAGTCAGCAATGCGTTCCAGCGGCGTATAGGTCTCAGCGATCAACCAGAGTTTCTCAACTACCTCACGCTTGCCTGGCCAGCCCTCAGTGGCACTAAAGCGTGCCAAAACTCTTTTGACGTTACCGTCGAGAATGCTGGCTGGGTTCTTGAACGCAATTGAACTTATAGCCCCAGCCGTTGAACGACCAATGCCCGGCAACTCAATTAGCTGGGTAACATTGTCCGGAAACTGCCCCTTGAGTTCTGTAACAACATGCTGGGCAGTTTTATGAAGATTGCGTGCTCGAGCGTAATAGCCCAAACCAGTCCAGTGATGTAATACATCATCCAATGGGGCCGCGGCCAATTCATACACAGTGGGAAAGCTCTGCATAAAGCGCTCGAAATAGGGGATAACCGTGGCCACCTGAGTCTGCTGCAACATAATCTCTGAGACCCAAACGGGGTAGGCGCCAATGTCCTGCTGCCAGGGCAGATTGGTGCGACCATATTGGTCAAACCAGTCGAGTACGGATTTTTGAAATTGGGCTGGACGCATAGCTTGGCTGCTCGTTTTTGATGGCACTCTATTTAAGGTTCTTTTCGAAAATGCCTTTTAACAAGCTTTTAAAGGGATCGCTCTGCTGCTCTTTATCACCATCAGTAGTCACTGGAGTCTTGAATAACTGTTCGCCGATCTGCTCATAGACACTGCCTTGAAGCAGCTCTCTAATCAGCTTCTCATCTGGCTTACAGCTAGTTTTGCCGCCTTGTTCAAAGCTTCCTTTACAAACAAAGGGCAGGCTGCGGTTTTGCAGGCGCTTGTTTACCGAGCAGCCAGAGGCGCTAGTAGTACTGCCATTAACTCTAGTGCTCGCAATAACGTTAAAGCGCTGCTCAGCCAGTTTTACGCGGCCTCGTGCGTCGATGGCAAGATTACCCGTCGAGGTCTTCATATCGCTAAACCGTAACTTGCCGTCACTGAGCTGATAGTTGCCAGTGAGGGTTTCGAATTGAGTACCTTTGGGCCAGCTATTTTTGCTGTCGCCACCGCCAAAAAGTGCCGCCGCATTACAAAACATCTCTTCCGCGTTAATCGCAGCATAGGCTGGATTTACGATGGTGATCTCACCGCCGCCACGGAGTTGTTGAATAATTTCGTCGCTATTATTGCCAGCACTCTGAATTGTCGCTTCAAGGCTGAGCAGTCCAGTGATATCGTCGCTGTCAGCCATAGCCGGAAGCGCTACTTGCAGGTCAATATTGGTCAGGGAGGTCTGCAAATTAAAACTCGGCGTGATTGAACGCATATCCAGACGTCCAGTGGCATTCACCTGACCGCCAAAGATATCGCTGTTGAACGAGCTCAGGCGCAGAACCTTCTGATTGCCAAATAGATTGATGTAGATATTGTCAGCATCGAAGTCAGGAAGTTTTAGCTTGCCCAGAGAGAGCTCCATCTGACTGCGTCCCAGCCACAGAGCAAAGGGCACAGCTAGAGGGGCGAACAGGGCACCGTTTTGCTCGCTGCTATTGCTGTCGGCCGCCATATAGTGACTTATATCAAACTGCTCACCGGAGACACGCATATAGAGATTGTGCATGCTGTGATTAACTTTACTGGCGATGGTGAGAACTTGATTGTCTAGTTCGAGCTGCGTGTTAAAGGTTGAGAGGCCATTCATATTGGTGTTGAAACTACTGTTCCAGCTAACCGCGGTGAGTGCATCCTTGGATGCCATCTCAGGCAATTTCACCAGAGGAAAACTCATACCGATAGTTTTGACCAGCTGTTGCAGATCAAAGCGATTGCTGCGCAGACTGCCCTGAGCAGTGGCAAAATTATTGGCGGCATTAAATTGCCCGCTGAGCTCCATGCCATCAATCGAGGCTTCCAAATCGCTGACAGTAACTTCTTTAATAACACCGGTATTGGTATCCAGCTGTAATGCGAGAACCGCTCCTAGATCCAGGGCAAGCCCGGAGAAGACCTGCGCTGATGCCTCTACTGAAAAACGCTGGCCAGTCAGAGAGAAATTATTAACTCTGGCATTCAAGCGCCTGAGCTGAACTGGGAAAGTATTCGGGACCAGCTCGGCAAGCAAGATAGTCCCGTCGATGATTTCAATTGAACCCACCGGCAGCTGCTTGCCTGACAGGTCAATATTAAACAGTTCGCTCCAGCTCACCGACAGTGACAACTCGTCAATCTTGCCCGAGGCAACAGTGCCCTGAGCGAACTCAACCTGCTTGGCCATGACGCCGATTTGAGGTAAAAACTGCCAGCTTAAATTGCCATCCAGCGTCAGTTCAAGACCCTGGCTGGCTGCGGCAGATTTTATCTCTGGCTTAAAGTCATTGGGATCCACCGCTATCAGTAAATAACCCACAGCTATAGCAATAAGCGTCAGCAGCGAGATCGCCAGTGTTAGAAACGGTTTGATAATCTTTCCCACAATAACCTCTAGTATTAACTGACGCGATTAAAGCCGGTATCTTAACCCAATGGTCAGATTGCGTCTCGGCTCAGGGGCAATATCGTGCAAAAAGGATGTGGCATCGCGGATACGTTGGTTGGTCAGATGTTGACCTTCGAGCAACACCAATCAGCTCTCCTGTTGGTAGGCTGGGGGTGCCTCCAGTCTGTTGTAGGCATCCCTCTTAAATTGATTCTCTCCGGCATGGGTCTGCGCCAACTGATTTTTGGCGTTCGCGGCAGCCGTTAAAATGACTCTACGCCGATACCACCGCAGAGCCCAAGCCCAAAGCCATGCGCAGGGTGATCGCAACCAACCATTTATGATTTTTAAGACCAAACCCATGGGCAGAATTGCATCAGCTAATTGTTTCGAAAAAACCTGTAAATTACGGTTATAATGCAGCCCTAAAATAGCTGCTTGAAATTAGCTCGCTGAAAAATACACCGCTGCTGGAGAACATCATGGCTGATCGCATCGCGACAGTGACACGCAATACACTTGAATCACAGATCACCGTAACCGTGAATCTGGATGGAACCGGTATCGCAAATTTCAATACACCAGTGCCATTCCTAAATCACATGCTCGATCAGATCGCGCGCCACGGTTTAGTGGATCTGGATATTCAAGCGGTGGGTGACACCCACATAGACGATCACCACACAGTCGAAGATATTGGCATCACCTTGGGTATGGCCGTTGCTGAAGCCATTGGCGACAAGAAAGGCCTGACCCGTTATGGCCACGCCTATGTGCCACTGGACGAAGCCATGTCTCGCGTTGTTATGGACTTCTCCGGACGTCCAGGCCTGATCATGAAAGCCGATTTTGTTCGCAGTCACGTGGGCACCTTTGATGTCGACCTGACCCGTGAATTCTTCCAGGGCTTTGTTAATCACGCACTGGTTTCAATGCACATCGACAACCTGCGCGGCGCCAATGCCCACCACCAGGTCGAGACCATCTTTAAAGCCTTTGGTCGCGCCCTTAGAGTCGCCGCCTCTGCTGATCCGCGCATGGCCGGTGTTATGCCATCGACAAAGGGTACTCTTTAATAAGGGTACACTTTAATAAGAGTACCTGTTCTGCCATATCCTTTGATTTGTTTGTCCTACACGAAGAAACCCTATGAGTGATTTTCGCAGCCATATAGCCGTCATCGACTACGGAATGGGCAACCTCCATTCCGTCGCCAAAGCCCTTGAGCACGTCTGCCCAGGTGCCAAAGTCTCGATTACCGCCGACCCCAATGTGGTCGAAGATGCCGACCGCGTAGTCTTTCCCGGCGTAGGCGCCATCCGCGACTGCATGGGCGAGATCAACCGACTCAATGTCGGCGACGTGGTTAACCAAGCGATGAAAACTAAACCGGTTTTAGCCATCTGCGTCGGCATGCAAGCCCTGATGCAGCGCAGTGAAGAAAACGGCGGCGTAGACTGCCTCGGTCTATTGCCAGGGGAAGTGAAATTCTTTGGCGACAATCTAGTCGACAATCTAGTCGACAATCTAGTCGACGACCAGGGCGGCAGACTCAAAGTACCTCACATGGGCTGGAACAATGTCGAACAGAGCATTGACCACCCTTTATGGCAGGGCATTGAACAGAACAGCCGTTTCTATTTTGTCCACAGCTACTATGTAGCACCAGCTGACCCAAACTATATTGCCGGGCGCTGCGACTACGGAACAAATTTTGCCGCAGCCCTAAGCCATAAGAATCTATTCGCCGTGCAATTCCACCCCGAAAAAAGTGCCGACGCTGGCCTGCAACTGCTGCGCAACTTCTGCAACTGGATGGGTTGAGTCATGACCGATCAGCAGCCCTCAGAACAGCACACTTCAGAGCAGCAGTCCGAAGAACAAGAATTAATTGCCCGCCTGAATAGCGAAACCGCAAAAATTGCCTGGCACGACCTGCAAACCCACTATGCCGCTGGCAATGTCTTGGGTGTAGCAGCTAAAGCCGACCTGATTAAAGTCGCCATAGAATTCAACCGCGACAACGCCACGCAGATCCAGCAGTGGCTAGCCGACAGCAGCCTATTTGAGATCAGCGACCAACAGGCAACCGATTGGTATGAAAGCAACCAACAACTCTGGGCACTGGTTATACCGCCCTTTGTGCTCGTTCAGCAAGTGGCTAAATAAATACTCAGTAAAGATCCAGCAATTGTCCTAAACTGACCTGAACGTCAGGCCAATACTCCAAGGGTTAATCATGAATCTAACAAATAAAGTTGCAGTAGTTACAGGCGCAGGATCCGGTTTAGGTCGCGCAGCGGCACAGGCACTAGTCGACGGCGGCGCCAAAGTCGTGATCATCGACATGAACGCCGACGCTGGCAACACCGCAGTCGCAGAACTGGGTGAGAGTCGTGCACGCTTTATTCAGTTAGATGTCTCCAGTGGCCCAGATGTAGAAGCGGCCTTCAAAACCATTCTTGCGGACCTAGGCCGCGTCGACATCTGCGTCAACTGCGCTGGTATCGGTATAGCCGAAAAAACTATAAATCGCGATGGCGACCCCCACAACCTAGATCACTACCGCAAAGTCATCGAAGTAAACCTGATCGGCACTTTCAATATTTCACGTTGCGCCGCAGCTGCCATGGCCCGCAACGAACCAGATGAAAAAACCGAAAAAGGCATCATCATCAACACCGCCTCCATCGCCGCCTTTGACGGCCAGATGGGACAGGTAGCCTACTCAGCCACCAAAGGCGGCATAGTTGGCATGACCCTGCCTATGGCTCGCGATCTAGCCAGTCAGGGTATCCGCGTCAACACTATCGCTCCCGGCGTCATGGCAACCCCACTAATGATGAGCATGCCCCAGCCCGTTCAAGATGGCATTATCTCCAACATTCCCTTTCCCAAACGTCTAGGTGAACCCGCCGAGTTTGGTCAGTTGGTGGTGCATATGGTTGAGAATAGCTACCTCAATGGCGAAACCATTCGTCTTGATGGTGGCGTGCGCATGCAACCGCGCTAACTGTGTAGTGACCAAAATAGCCGGATATTTATCCGGCTTTTTATTCTGCTATTTATATAGATAGCTTATATGAATAGCTTAATTGGATAGCTCAGAGCACTAACAAAGAAATTGGAGCCTGACCCAAATGACCTCCCTCGATCAACTACTCTTCGTATTCTCCATAATCGGCACCATAGTCTTTGCCGTATCCGGGGCATTATTTGCCGCTGAAAAGCGCATGGATATTCTCGGGTTTATTCTCGTTGGTACAGTTACCGGAGTCGGTGGCGGCACCTTGCGCGATCTGTTGCTCGGCATCTCCCCAGTAAGCTGGGTACACAATCCAATGGCGGTTTATATCTGTATTGGCGCCTCAGCTTTGACTTACTTTACCGTCGACCTATACCGCAAACGGGATGCCTGGATCCTATGGACCGATGCCATCGGCCTAGCAGTATTTGCCGTTATGGGAGCACAGGCTGCGATGGCCCATGAAGTGCCACCAATGATTGCAGTGGTGATGGGTGTGATGACAGCGACCTTTGGTGGGCTGATGCGGGATGTGCTCTGTGCTGAGGTATTGACCCTAATGCGGCCGGAGATTTATATCAGCTGTGCCTTGGTGGGGGCGGCTGGATATGTGGCCCTGCATCAGCTGGGTGTTAGCGACAGTATTACTGCAAGCCTGGCATTTTTAATGGCTTTCGGGCTAAGGGCAGCGGCGATTCGGTTTAAGTTAACCTTGCCAAGGTTTGGCGCTGAGTAAGTAGTTTATTTGGCTAGCTCTGCCTCGACAGCTGGAGCTAGATCGACAAAGGATTGACGTGCAGGGGGAGTTGCCCCAAACAAACAGGAGAAGGGTGTTACCTATGAGTTCTATTACTATTTCAAATAATTTTGATGGCGGCAATATAGACATCATTGATGTCAGCGACCCATTAAATATCCAGTTAAACATCAAACCAGACAACGCCTCTGTTTTTTTTCAGTGGTTTTACTTTCGCCTCGAAGGCCAAGCAGGCCAGCGCTGCCGGATTAATATCCTTAACGCCGGTCAGGCGGCTTTTCTGGGTGGATGGCAGGACTACAGAGTCTGCACCTCATGGAACCGCAAAGACTGGTTCCGCACCGACACCCACTATCAGAACGGAACCCTCAGTTTTGAAATAACACTGCAGAACAACGCAGTGTATTTTTCCTACTTCACCCCTTACAGCCATGAGCAACATTTAGACTTGTTGGGGTGGGCCCAGACCGACCCCCGCGTAGTCGCCACCACTCTAGGTCAAACCCTAGACGGCAACGCCATGAGCCTGTTACAGATTGGCACTAGCCAACAGCCTCAGCACAAAGTCTGGGTTATTGCCCGGCAGCATCCGGGTGAAACCATGGCCGAATGGTTTGTTGAAGGTTTTTTGAAGGCGCTTCTTGATAGCGATAATCCGCAATCTCAGAAGCTACTGCAAACCACCACCTTTTATGTCGTACCCAACATGAATCCCGATGGCTCGATCAGGGGTAACCTTCGCACCAATGCCGCTGGCGCCAACCTGAATCGTGAGTGGCAAACCCCCTCCATGGAAACTAGCCCTGAAGTGTTTTTAGTGCGAGAGAAAATGTTGCAGGAGGGCGGGGATCTATTTCTTGATGTTCATGGTGATGAAGCGCTGCCCTATAACTTTGTCGCTGGCTGCGAGGGTAATCCTGGCTACAACGATTATCATGCCAACCTTGAACGCATTTTCAAAAACGCCTACATGCAAGCCTCTCCCGATTTTCAGGATACGGTGGGTTATGCCAAGTCTGAAAAGGGCACAGCTAATATGACTATTGCGGCTAATTGGATGGGAGAGCAATTTAAAACCCTGTCATTTACTATTGAGATGCCCTTTAAGGATAATGCTGATCTGCCTAGTGTGGATACAGGCTGGTCGGCTCGGCGCAGTGCGCAGTTGGGGAGGGATGTGTTGTTTCCTATTGCGGCAACTTTGGCTGAGATTGGGTGATGGAGAGTTGTTTGGAGCGGGGTTTGGAGATTATTGCTGGCCTTAAAGTAAACCGGCGGGTGGCCTGCATTGATGGCAAGCTATCTTTATTTGTGGGGTTTGAGTCTCCGGCATTCGAGTCTGACCCTAATTCCTGGAGCCTGACCTAATTATGTTCACTTAGAATAAATCTGGTTAATCATCTCTGCATTGCTATGCAGCGTAGTAACACTATTGGGGTGGAGTAAGTTCGACCCATGAGCCAGATTGTTACGTATTTTGTGGATGTTGTTTGCAATCCCACCAACTCTATCACTATTTGCAAGAGCCTCTGAGATTTCAGTAGGAGTTGGTTCATCAATCGACATGGATGGCTCCTTTTCGAAATCATGGGCCTTCATTTTGTTCAATTTCTTATTGTTTTTAGCCTGATATCTTGCAAACTCATATGAGTCAGAGAACCCTTCCTGAGTGATCCAACCGTGGAGCTTTGCATGCTGCATAAGCTTATATAATGCAGGAGATCTTTGGTTTTTCTCCGGATCTATCGGGTTTTCAGCCAAGTACCTTTCTCTTAAAGCCATTTCCAAAGCAGTAAAGGCCATCAACTCAGAGACTTGATGAAAACGATACACAAACCATGAATAAAGAGATAGGTTTTTGGCTGTTTCAAAAAGCTGCCTCACACCCAGCGGGACAGTGTCGCTCAGGGTGACTTTTTGTAATTCGTTATGCCGATCTTCGATTGTTCCAGAAAATGAGGCTTGCCGTTCATCCGGCTCATATATCTGACCCATTGGCTTTAGTGGATCCTGTATTGTTTCATTCATAGAATTTTAATCTTTATCGGTTGCAATATATTCTAAGTGCCATGCCGATCATAAGGCTGGATATATTTAACTTAATTTTTAAGCCGTGCGATTATTTGTCAATTTCATGTAAATAGATTTTTTACAATTAAACGTTCCTTTACTTTCGGGGGTTTACTCGTAATTCTATAGCTGGCTCCCGACAAGGTAGACCGCCCGAACATGGCGATCATATGTTGGGCATCCAGACCTGACTAATAAACGTTGCACGGTACTATCGATAATTCCAAATTCAGGTGCCAACACTTTAATTCCAGAAGTCTTATTATCACTAGAAGTAAGCTGTCCATTAAAGCTAATGACCTGCTGCTTTAGTTGCTCGACTTTAGTTATATCTTGCTCATTAGCTCGAACCAATTCATCAATTGATTTCAGTAATTGCCTAAGTCGTATAAAGGTCGCGTCATAGGAGTTCCTGAATTTATCGATTGATTCGTAATCAAGAGGTATTACTTGCAGTTGAGTGTACACATTATCCCATGGGTAACTGGCTGCAGTTTGCGTACGCTCCCAGCCGTTCTTTAGCTGCATCCATCTGGACTCGCTATCGGTAACAATTATTGAGCCGGTTGCTTGAGCAATGAATAGTGCCATTTCATAATTTGGTGCCATTTTAAATGGCATTAGTTGGCTTCCTATATCTGGCTGGAGAAAAGTCAATAGCTCATCTTCAGCCTTAGCCTCAAACGCTTGAATCGCCTGCGTTGCTTTTTTCTGAGACAGGCCAAAGTCATTAATCAGCATCCGTTTCTTTACATCATAGTCCATCGAATGAGTACAGTTAAAAAGATCCTGAATCCCCAGTTCAAAGTGTAATTTATGGTCTTTATCACTTATGGCCTCAGTTGGACGTTCACTGGCCAAAGACATTACTCCCTGAAGTAGGTGTTGATCGAACTCGGTAGGGCTAGGGATTAAATTAACGAGACCAGCGTAAATCATTGGCTCCAGAGCAAACATAAACGCAAAATCTTTTAGAGCCTGATATTTATAGCTACTTGGCGATTCAGTGGGGCTAAATTCAGGCTTCATCGTATTGGGATTCGTGATCGGACTTTCAACCAGGAACTCATCAAAGAGAGGTGCCATTCCTAGAGCATAATTGCCAATAGTTCTAACGTCTAGAACTCCAGTATAAAGTGCCCTATATCTCCCGTCAGACTTTGGAAGCATTGAATAAATATTGGTATCGCGTGGCCATAGCGATGAGTAGAACCGGTAGATTTCAGTAATATTTTCATCAGATATATCACGTTTTACATCATTCCAGCTCTTACCATTACTAATTCCAAGAATGCTAGCAATAGCCCTACAGAAGATTAAATTCCGTTCTCTTATGCTGAGCACAGACCAAGTTGTCCGGAGATTTTTTGGGATATCTAAGCAGCATTTTTTATATTTTTTATTGCTACCGCACCCGCAAGGATCATTACGCCCAATTACACTCTCATTAATTTTTTTTAGATGCTCGTTTGGGGGGGTTATACGACCAAATGCATCTTGATAATGAGTGCTACCATCTTCAAATCTGGCATACATATCACCACCATAATGCCAAAGTTTATTCGATGGAGGCAACAATACGTGTCTTAAATCTGCCCAGTTACAATCAATATTATTTTCAGGGTATAGCCATTCCTCCTGGCCGGCAGCAATAGACTCGTGGGCCCGGATTTTAATTATGTGATTTATCTTGGTAACTTCATCAGCAGTTAGTTTTCGATTGTTAATGAACGCTATGGAGTTTACAAAACTTTGCCTAATTTTAGTCGGATTTGTCCGCAACGCTAAAGGATCGGTGCCGCTTGAATCCTTAGCATATTCGAGATTTGTTAAGATAAGACACCGGTTTTTATTCAATGGGAATATTGTTTGCGAACCTTTAAAGGCAATGTCAGGATCATTTGGATGTCGACACCACTCGTTATTAGGTGGGCAGGCATAGTTGTAGACTGTTACTGGGTGATCTGAGACGATAAACTTAACGGCTGAATCTTCAGCGGAAACTAACTCACGAACACCTTCAGCCCATAAAGTGCAGTGAATAGTGCGCAGAGCCTGCATCTCAATCATTAGCTCATTTTGTTTAAGCTTTGGGTACTTGGACCTAATCCAATCAATTCCCTTTGGCGTCCGTAGTTTTTGAGCATCTAGATAGATGAAAAAGTCTTCAAAATGTTTTTGCCATTTGGGTTTTTCATCTGTCAGAAATGCTCTAACAGCTTCGGAACCATTGCTATCAATGAAACCGAATAACCTCTGTTCTATCTCATCATTGATCTCTGAGCCAAAGAATGTTGTGTAGAGGTCGGTCTCATAAAAGCATTGAGTTGGCGTGTACCACTTTTTGGAGGTGATGACTTTTTGGCCAGATGGAATCTGAATGGTCTTTTGCTTGAGATGTCGAAGCTGGTTCTCTCGCTCATCGGTAAAACCTTTTTGATGCCACTGCGGAACATAGTGATTATCTCTGGCCTTCGTCATCTCTTATCCCTGGTTTAGAATTATCAATTGGGATGAGCGATAAAATATAGTGAAATATCTAGTTGTCGCAATGATCACTCTCTCCGCAAGCTTTTTTATCGACAGCTTAATGGCGTTCATATGACCTCTATTTGTATTGGCAGAGGTATAGCTTTTTAAGTTCAATTCTTACTTTGGTGAGTACGGGGCCGTCGGTATACCCGCTAAGTCTTAGAGTATTGGGTTAGCTATATCAAGTTTGACTTTGGAGGGGCCAGAGTAGGAGTGTTGCATGGGACTAGACTGGAGGGACTAGGTTAGGGATTTTACTGGTAATGCTAGTGCTAGTGTTCAATATGTCAGCGCGGCCATCATTGAGACCCTTCGGCAGCGCTCAGGGTGCAGGGTCATTATGTGCTCATGCTGAAAAAAGTATGCGTTAAACCCCAACAGCCTACCTCCGCCCAAGCCACCCAATAACCTCAGCCCGATCCCCCCGAAACAACACCCTTTCCTGTTTCTTACCCAACTGATAACTATACATAGGATCATAATAATCCACCGTCAGCGCATTCAGCCATTGCCTATGGCTGGCAAAGTCATCCGAATGCTGAATCGCAATCGCCGATTCCATCAGGGCCAAGATTTCCTGAGTGCGCTTCCCCCCAAGGCGTTTCTTCACCCGCAATAAACTGTCCACCAAATACTGCGCAAATTCCTCTTCACCGCGGTCGCCATGATAGGCGAGGGTATTGTGATAGCGCTCGATCACATACTCCTGCCAGAGCCTGTCGATGCGTTCTTCCAGTGGCAGTTCAATCACCACTATGGGGCTCTGTGCCATCAGATCTGCAAGACAGGGGGGCAGGTGACGGGCGCCAATATTACGGCTTTCGTCTTCTAAGATGACGGTTTTACCTGAGTGGTTTTTTTCGATTTTAAGTAGGTCTAGGGCGATTCTGTTTTCAACATCGATCTGGGCTGGCTGGCCATTGAGCGGGCGGCCAAAGCTGGAGCCTTTATGATTGGCTGCGCCTTCTAGATCAATGCCTGTTTCTAGCTGCAGCATGATGTCGGTTTTGCCTGTCCCAGTCATACCAGAGAGGATGATAAATTTTTCTGGGTTGCGGTCTTTATTTAATGGATGGTCTTGTTGGCAGTAGTCATTGAGATAATTAAACAGAAAACCACGCAGGGATTTATAGCCGCCTGTGACTTTGGGGCATTGGATACCTGCCTCTGCCAGCCATTCCTGACTCAGTTGTGAGCGCAGTCCGCCTCGGGCGCAATATAAAACGGCATTGGGATTATCGGCCATAAAGCTCTGCCAAGCTTCGATGCGCTGAGCTTTGACGTCGCCCTGAACCAATTGGTGGCCCAGTTCTATGGCGGCTTGTTGGCCCAGTTCTTTGTAGCAGATGCCCACTTGGTGACGTTCGTCGTCGCTCATCAGCGGCAGGTTGACCGCGTTTGGTAGAGAGCCAGTGGCAAATTCTATGGGGGCGCGCACATCGATCATTGGTGTGCCGTCGAGTAGCAGTTGGCGATAGTCATCCACTAGAGGCAGGGCAGTCAGGGGTGAGCTTGTCACGAGAGCACCTTAATGGTGGCTGAACCAGTGGAGGCATCGGTGATCTCGGCTAGTGTTCCAATCGGCAGGTGATAACAGCCTGCGCTTTTTAATAGGTCACTCACTGCATCGGCGCTGTCTGGTGCAACCGCCACTAATAAACCGCCACTGGTCTGGGGGTCACAGAGTAAGGTTTGGCTCCGCTCGTCGGTGCCGCTGATATGCTGGCTTATGCTCTGCCAGTTACGGGTACTGCCGCCGGGGACGCAGCCCTGTTCAAGGTAATCAATTACTGCGTCGTCCAGTAGTGGAACAGCCTTGAGATCTATAGTGGCTGAGAGTTCACTGCCCTGACAGACTTCTAGCAAGTGGCCCAATAAACCAAAACCGGTGACATCGGTCATGGCGCTGACACCATCAATTTTCGCCAGCTCGGCGCCAATGGTGTTTAGCTTCATCATGCTTTCCACTGCTAAGCGCGCATGTTCTGGCTGCAACTTAGACTGCTTTTCAGCGGTGGTAAGAATGCCCACACCTATGGGTTTGGTGAGGAACAAAATATCCCCTGCTCGGGCTGTGCTGTTTTGTTTAAGTTGAGCTAGGTCCACACGACCTGTTACCGCGAGACCAAAGATTGGCTCTGGGGAATCAATCGAATGACCACCCGCCAGATGGATACCGGCTTCGCCACAGGCATGACGGCCGCCATCAATAACTTTTTGCGCTACTTCTGCTGAAAGCACATTGATCGGCCAACCGAGGATTGCAATGGCCATCATCGGCGTGCCACCCATAGCATAGATATCACTGATCGCATTGGTCGCCGCGACACGACCAAATTCAAAGGGGTCATCGACAATCGGCATAAAGAAATCAGTGGTGCTGATGGCGCCGGTACCGTCCCCAAGGTCATAGACCGCGGCATCGTCTTTGGTGTTGTTGCCCACCAGCAGGCGCGGATCTTCAGGCGCGACAAAGTCGGTTTTGAGGATGCTCTCGAGAACGCTAGGGGCGATTTTGCAGCCGCAGCCGGCGCCATGGCTGTATTGGGTGAGGCGGATTTTTTCGTTGGGCATGGGGTTCTTGTATTAGGCAGATAGTAAGGGGCCTAGGGTACTTGGTTTGGCGGGGAAGGTCATGGGTTTGTTGCTGGGGTTATTAGAGGGGAGGTAGCCAAGAGATATGCACCTTGGCTACCTATACTGCTCATATTTTACTTAGCTATTAAAGATCAAAGCGAACATCAAAAGTGATGGCGTCGAAATCATCTGAAGAGCCATAGCCTAGGCCCAAAGAAATATCTGGAGTAGTGAAGTATCTTGCGCCCAGTGAGTAACCCGTTTCACTGCCATCTTCGATGTCGGCGTAATCAATAAAAGCAGACAATTCCAAGACATCTGTTGGCAATGCTCTAACACCAGTGGCAATAATATAACCGTTGCCATCTTCTGATTCGTCTGCGAATTCAACTTCAACATCCGAGTAGGAAAGTGTGCTGACAAAATCAACAGTTGAATTAATTGGGGTGTGGAATCCAACGCCGAAGGTAAAGCCAGTGGCTTCGATGTCATCTGTTACCAGGCCATCGGTAAACTGATCGTCTGATTCAATGGAGAGGTATGAACCTGTGAGGAAAAATGACTCATTGAGTGCTTTACTACCATAAATACCAAAGCCACTGAAATCGATGTCAGCGATATCGCCGGTTTCATAACCAATGCCAGCGTAAGTGTAGGACAAACCAGCTTCTTCAGCAGTTACTGAGAAAGACGCGATGGAAGAGATTGCACCGATGATTAATGCTTTTTTAAACATAAATTATTTCCTTATAAGATGAGTTGTGACAAAAATCGGGTTTTGCCAAACATGAATATAGATAAGGGATTTCACTATTGCCGAGTATTTTTGGTAAATGGGCGAGTATTCATACAATTTTTTGTGAGGTCTTTTTGGATTGTTGCTTTTAATTGGCGTGAGGGACTGTGGCTGCTGCGGTGATGCACTGTTTATGAAACCCTTCGGCTGCGATCAGGGTGACAGGTGACTGCTCGGAAGTCTGTCATCTCGAACGCATGTGAGAGGTCTCAGGCCTCTCGCTTGCAGTATTCCCTTGGGGTTAACCCAGTCCAATGCTTAAACGCCCGAGTAAACGAGCGCGACTCAGTAAACCCAACAATCTCAGCCACCCGCTCAACCGAAAGCCGTTCACTGACCAACTTCTGAATCGCCACTTCTCGGCGCAAATTGTCTTTAATCTTCTGATAGCTTGTAGCGCTCTCTTTTAGCCGACGATGTAATGTCTGGGAACTGATGCCCAGCTCGGCAGCCATCTCATGGATAGGCACAAAGATCAGTCTATCCGGATGACGCTGGGTAATAATGCGTTCGATCTGCACTTCCAATGTGCTATCCGAGCCGGGAATAGTCATTACATCCGCCGGGGCATTCTCCACAAACTGCGCCAGTTCTTGAGCGGATCTCAGCAGCGGTTTATCCAGATACTGGGCATCAAAAATCAGCCGGTTGGCGCTGCTATTAAATTGCAGATCGGCAGGGAACATAATCTGCAGTTCATCGCGATGCTGTGGCGCGCTGAAGGTAAAGTGTGTTTCTTGTAGGCGGATCGGCTGGCCTATATACCAGCTCGGAAAACGGTGCCAGATCACCAGCCAAAACTCCGCCATAAAATGCTCTGGGTCCAGTTCCGGTTTGGTCATCTTAAAGCTGAGCACGGCATTGCCTCGGGAGCGACTCAGGCGCATGGGAATATCATCGCTCACCAGATTGTAAAAATTCACTGCCTTTTCTAATAGCTCACCCAAGGTACTGCAGTGGCTGACCAACTCCGCCATTGTGGCAAACAGTCCCACCTTGCAGTTGTTCTGGGTAAAGCCCATAAATTCATCATTGAGGGTTTCCTGCACGGTTTTAAACAGCCGTGCTACCTGATCGGTATGCACTCGCTGGCTGGTGTTTTCCATCACCGCTGGATTGATGCCAGCGCGCTCAAGGGCCTGCTGCTGAGGAAAGCGGTTCTCTCTCAGTCCATGCATGCAGGAGAGAACATGGTGGTTGCAGATCGTGGCCATAAACAGTACTCAGAAGGCGGCGTTATTTGTGAGTTTATAGCGCTTTTATACCATTTAAAGGGAACTTAACCCTAATAAAATGGCAATAAATGTGCTTTTTGCTGTTGAATTTAGACCTTCTATTGATTGGCTCTGTCCTGCATAGTGCTTCTTATTAGATGCCAGTCTGTGATTGGCACAAAAATCGACAATTGAGAAGATTATGGCCGACGATAAAAAACCGACTCTCAGTGACTGGGAACAGCTTGCCGCTAAAGAGCTGCGCGGACGTTCAACCGATGACCTGGTTTGGCAGACCCCCGAGGGCATTGATGTCAAACCACTTTATACCGCCGAAGATACCGCGGGCCTTGATCATATGGATAACCTGCCGGGTTTTGCTCCCTATAAACGCGGGCCCAAGGCGACTATGTATGCGGGTCGTCCCTGGACGGTTCGCCAATACGCGGGTTTCTCCACAGCTGAAAAATCCAATGCCTTTTACCGTCGCAATCTAGCGGCGGGTCAGCAGGGTTTATCGGTGGCCTTCGATCTGGCGACCCATCGCGGTTATGACTCTGACCATCCCCGAGTAGAGGGTGATGTGGGTAAGGCCGGTGTGGCGATTGATTCAGTTGAAGATATGAAAATCCTCTTCGATAGCATCCCGCTGGATAAGGTATCTGTGTCCATGACCATGAATGGCGCGGTGTTGCCGATTATGGCCAGCTATATAGTAGCCGCACAAGAGCAGGGCGTCGCCCCGGAACAGCTTGCTGGAACCCTGCAGAACGATATTCTCAAAGAATTTATGGTGCGCAATACCTATATCTATCCGCCTGAGCCTTCCATGCGCATAGTCGCGGATATTATTGGCTACACCGCCACCAAGATGCCCAAATTCAATTCCATTTCCATCAGCGGCTACCATATGCAGGAAGCCGGGGCGACCAATGTCCAGGAGTTGGCGTTCACTATCGCCGATGGCATTGAGTATGTGCGCACCGCCATCGCCAGCGGCTTGGATGTGGATGCCTTTGCCCCGCGCCTGTCATTCTTTTTTGCCATTGGCATGAACTTCTTTATGGAGATCGCCAAACTGCGCGCCGCACGTATTTTGTGGGCTACTTTAGTTGAAGAGAAGTTCGCGCCTAAGGATTCCCGTTCGCTATTGCTACGTACCCACTGCCAAACGTCTGGTGTCAGTCTCACCAGCAAAGATCCTTACAATAATATTATGCGCACCACCATTGAGGCTATGTCCGCGGTATTGGGCGGCACTCAGTCTCTACATACCAATGCCTTTGATGAAGCCCTGGGTTTGCCAACCGAATTTGCCGCCCGTATTGCTCGCAATACTCAGCTGGTGATTCAGGAAGAGACCGGCGTTAACAATGTGATCGATCCACTGGCCGGTTCCTACTATATAGAGAGCCTGACTAACGAGCTGGTTGAAGCGGCCATGGTGCTGATCAACGAAGTAGAAGATCTCGGTGGCATGACCAAAGCGGTTGAGTCGGGGATGCCTAAGTTACGCATTGAAGAAGCTGCGGCGTTACAGCAGGCACGAGTTGATCGCGGTGATCAGGTGATTGTCGGAGTGAATAAATACCAGCTGGCTGAAGAGCCGGATGTGGATGTGTTGGATATTGATAACAGCGCTGTGCGTGACTCGCAGATTGCCCGTTTGGAAAAAGTGCGAGCCGAGCGTGATAGTGAAGCCTGCCAGCGGGCATTGGCTGCACTGACTGAAGCGGCGAAAAGCGGTGAGGGTAACTTGCTTGAGTTGGCTGTTGATGCGGCGCGAGTGCGCGCCACAGTGGGTGAGATCAGTGATGCACTGGAAGAAGAGTGGGGTCGTCACCGCGCTCAAACCCGATCCATTAGTGGTGTCTATGGTTCTGCCTATGAAGGGGATGAAGGCTTTATGAATATTATGAAAAAAGTGGCTGAGTTTGCTGAAACCCATGGTCGCCGTCCGCGCATGCTGGTGGTGAAGATGGGGCAGGATGGGCATGACCGCGGTGCGAAAGTGATTGCCACGGCCTTTGCTGATCTGGGCTTTGATGTGGATGTGGGACCTATGTTCCAGACCCCAGAAGAGGCTGCGCGCCAGGCGATTGAGAACGATGTGCATATAGTCGGGATTTCCTCTCAGGCTGCGGGTCATAAAACTCTGGTGCCGAAGATGATTGAGTCTTTGAAAGCGCAGGGTGCGGGTGAGATTTTGGTGATCTGTGGGGGTGTGATTCCGCCAAAGGATTATGACGAATTGACTGCGGCCGGTGTGGCGGCGATCTTTGGGCCGGGGACGAATATCCCTGATGCGGCTGAGAAGGTTTTGGGGTTGATTAAGTAGGGCCTGTGACCTCGCACCACCCCACTGTCATGCTGAGCGCAGTCGAAGGATCTCATCGACTTACGCTGCTAGCCTGCAGGGAGATCCTTCGTTCCGTGGGCTCTCTCAGGATGACAAGTTTTATGTTACTTCGAGTTATTCAGCTGGCAGCTCGAACCACCCCACTGTCATCCTGAGCGCAGTCGAAGGATCTCAGCCAGCTGGCAGAAGACCCTTCGGTTCGCTGGGCTCTCTCAGGATGACAGGGTAGTTAGTCAGAAAAAATAAATATTAAAGGAAAAAAACCATGCACGAAATTCTTGCAGAACTTGAAGCCAAGCGCGAACGCGCCCGCCTCGGCGGTGGACAACACCGCATCGACGCCCAGCACGCGAAAGGCAAACTTACTGCCCGCGAGCGCATCGAACTGTTGCTGGACAACGGCAGCTTCGAAGAGTGGGATATGTTTGTCGAACACCGCTGCACTGACTTCGATATGGACCAGCAGCATGTGCCTGGGGACGGCGTCATCATTGGCTACGGCACCATTAATGGCCGCCTAGTCTTTGTCTTCAGCCAAGATTTCACCGTCTTCGGCGGTTCTCTCTCCGAAGCTCACGCGGAAAAAATCTGCAAGCTAATGGATCAAGCGATGAAAGTCGGCGCACCCATTATTGGCCTAAACGATTCCGGTGGCGCACGTATCCAAGAGGGCGTTGCCTCTCTCGGTGGTTACGCCGACGTCTTCCAGCGTAATGTCATGGCCAGCGGTGTTATCCCACAGATCAGTATGGTGATGGGCCCCTGTGCCGGTGGCGCTGTGTATTCCCCCGCCATTACCGACTTTATCTTTATGGTTCAAGACAGCTCTTATATGTTTGTCACTGGGCCCGATGTAGTCAAAACCGTGACCCATGAAACGGTTACCGCCGAAGAACTGGGTGGTGCACTGACCCATTCGAGCAAATCCGGTGTCGCCGATCTAGCTTTTGCCAATGATGTGGACGCCCTGACCAAACTGCGTCATTTCTTTAATTATCTGCCAGCCAACAATCGTGAGAAACCCCCGGTGTGGCCTACAGAAGATCCTGCCGACCGCATTGAAATGTCCCTGGATACGATTATCCCCAACGACCCCAATAAGCCCTACGATATGAAAGAGGTGATTTTAAAAGTCGCCGATGAGGGCGAGTTTTTTGAAACTCAGGTCAGTTACGCAAAAAATATTATTACCGGATTTATTCGTATCGAAGGTTCCTCTGTAGGCGTAGTCGCCAACCAGCCAATGGTGCTGGCCGGCTGCCTCGATATAGATGCTTCGAAAAAAGCCGCGCGGTTTATTCGCTTCTGCGACGCGTTTAATATTCCTGTTTTAACCTTTGTCGACGTGCCCGGATTTATGCCCGGCACCAGCCAGGAGTACGGCGGCATTATTAAGCATGGTGCCAAACTGCTCTATGCCTATGCCGAATGCACTGTCCCCAAGGTCACAGTAATCACCCGCAAAGCCTATGGCGGTGCCTATGATGTGATGTCTTCTAAGCATCTGCGTGGCGATGCCAACCTGGCTTGGCCCACCGCTGAAATTGCTGTGATGGGTCCCAAGGGCGCGGTGGAAATTATCTTCCGAAAGGATATTGGCGATCCAGAAAAGATCGCTGCACGCACTGAAGAGTACCGCAAGAAATTTGCCAACCCGTTTATCGCCGGCAAGCGCGGTTACATCGACGACGTGATCATGCCTCACAGTACGCGCAAGCGCGTGGCCCGTTCCCTGGCGATGTTGAAGAATAAAAATATTGAAAACCCCTGGCGCAAGCACGGTAATATTCCGCTCTAAGCCGATTTTTAAATAAAATTTAAGTTGTTTTTAATAGAAGATTAAAATTATGTTAAAGAAAATATTAGTGGCCAACCGAGGCGAAATCGCCTGCCGTGTATTTGCCACAGCGAAAAAGATGGGCATCGCCACTGTTGCGGTGTACTCCGACGCCGACCGCGATGCGCTGCATGTGCAGATGGCCGATGAGGCTGTCAATATAGGTCCAGCGGCGTCATCTGAAAGCTATCTAGTGATCGACAAAATTGTTCAGGCCTGCCTCGATACTGGCGCAGACGCCGTGCATCCTGGATATGGCTTTCTCTCTGAGAACAGCAAATTCCACGACGCATTGGATGCGGCGGGAATCGTCTTTATCGGTCCTGGCAAAAAAGCCATTGAGTCCATGGGCGATAAAATCACCTCAAAACTGATTGCTCAAGAAGCGGGGGTGAACTGCATTCCCGGTTATACCGATGTAGTTCGCGATGCCGAGCACGCAGTGGAAATCAGTGCTGGGATTGGTTACCCAGTGATGCTCAAAGCTTCTGCCGGTGGCGGTGGTAAAGGCATGCGCGTGGCGATGAACGAAGATGAGTGTCGCGACGGTTTTGAACGTGCCACCAACGAAGCCCGTTCCAGCTTTGGCGACACGCGAATCTTTATTGAAAAATATATTCAACAGCCGCGACATATTGAAATTCAGGTTATGGCCGATGGCCATGGCAATGTGATTTATCTGGGTGAGCGTGAATGCTCCATTCAACGCCGTCACCAGAAAGTCATTGAAGAAGCACCCTCGCCGTTTTTGGACGAAGCCACAAGAAAGAAAATGGGCGCGCAGAGTTGTGCTCTGGCCCGAGCCGTAGATTATCAGTCCGCCGGCACCGTGGAATTTATTGCCGACGCCGATATGAATTTTTACTTTCTGGAAATGAATACCCGCTTGCAGGTCGAGCATCCGGTGACTGAGCTGGTTACCGGCCAGGATCTGGTTGAGTTAATGATTCGTGTGGCCGCAGGTGAGAAACTTCCACTGGCTCAGGAAGATGTCACTATGACCGGTTGGGCCATGGAATCTCGAGTCTATGCCGAAGATCCGTTCCGTAACTTTATGCCCTCCACTGGACGGCTGGTGCGTTATGCAGAACCTCAGGGTGAAGGTATACGTGTCGATAGCGGTGTCTATGAAGGCGGCGAAGTGTCGATGTTCTATGATCCGATGATCGCCAAGCTGATCACCTATGGTGACGACCGCAAGCAGGCCATTGATCGTATGGTTGAGGCGCTGGATAACTACTATATTCGCGGCGTAAACCACAATATTAGTTTCCTCAATGCCTTGATGGTGCACCCGCGATTTATCGAAGGGCGTCTGACCACTGATTTTATTGCCGATGAATTTCCGGATGGCTTTAATGCTGATTTGGTAGTTCAGGATGATCCTGCGATTGCCTTAGTTGTGGCGGCTGCGGCCCATCAGTTGCATCAGGAACGCGGTAGTTTGTTGTCCGGTCAGCTGGCCGGTCATGAACATGCTGCCGAAAATAGCTGGGTGGTGATGGTGGCAGATCAGCAGACCCCAGTTATTGTTGAGCTAATCGACAGCGGCTATTGGGTTAGCTTAAATGATCAGGATTATGAGATTGAAACTGAGTGGAGCCTTGGGCAGCCATTGTTCCAGGCCCGGGTAAATGGCAAAAGTGTCTCGGTGCAGATTGAGACTACAGCGGCCGGTTATAAATTGTTTTATCGCGGTGCTGAGATCAATGCCCGAGTGATGTCGCCACGTGCTGCTGAGTTGAGTGCCCATATGCTCTATAAGCCACCGGCGGATATGTCGAAGTTTTTGCTCTCGCCTATGCCTGGGTTACTGGTTAAGTTGGCCGTTGTCGAGGGGCAAGAGGTGAAAGAGGGCGAAGAGCTGGCTGTGGTTGAGGCGATGAAAATGGAGAATAGCCTGCGTGCCATTCAAGATGGTATTGTTGGTAAGATATCCGCGGTTGAGGGTGACAGTTTGATGGTGGATGAGATTATTTTGGATTTTGAATAAGGCTTTTTTCTACGAGCCGGAGGGTCTTTACCCACCAGCTTGTCATCCTGAGAGAGCAACGCGAACCGAAGGATCTCCTGCCGACTGGTTGAGATCCCTCCACTGCGGTCGGGATGACAGAATGGGGCGTGTCGGGGTGACAAAGTAGGGCGTGCCGGAATGGCAGAGTAGGGTGTGTCGGGATTACCCACTAAGTTGTCATCCTGAGCGAAGTCGAAGGATCTCCTGCCGACTGGTTGGGATCCCTCCGCTGCGGTCGGGATGACAGGGTAGGGCGTGTCGGGATGACAGGGTAGGGCGTGTCGGAATGGCAGAGTAGGGCGTGTCGGAATGGCAGAGTAGGGTCTGTCGGAATGGCAGAGTAGGGTCTGTCGGGATGCCAAAGTAGGGCGTGTCGGGATTACCTACCAACTTGTCATCCTGAGCGAAGCCGAAGGATCTCCTCGCCGTGGCACCGAGAATCCAACGGCAATAATGCAATCATAAACAAGGACAGAAAAGGCCAATAAATGTTAGCAGAGCAGATCAAAGCCGGTGACCGCCGCGCCTTAGCCAAGGGCATCACCCTAGTGGAATCCACCCGCGCCGATCATCGTCAGCAAGCCGCTGCTCTCTTAGAAGCTCTAATGCCTGACACCTGCAAATCTATTCGCCTCGGCATCTCCGGTGTCCCCGGCGTCGGCAAATCGACCTTTATCGAGGCCTTCGGCAATCACCTGATTAAGCTGGGCCACAAAGTAGCAGTCCTAGCCGTAGACCCCACCTCCGCTGTCACTGGCGGTTCTATTCTCGGTGACAAAACCCGAATGGAAACCCTGGCCTTTGCGGAAAATGCCTTCGTCCGTCCATCCCCGGCAGGTAAAACCCTGGGTGGCGTCACACGTCGAACTCGCGAGTCTTTATTACTCTGCGAAGCCGCCGGCTTTGATGTGATTCTTGTTGAAACCGTGGGTGTAGGCCAATCGGAAACCGCCGTAGCCGATATGACCGATATGTTTCTACTGCTGTTATTGCCCGCTGGTGGCGATGAACTGCAGGGTATTAAACGCGGCATTATGGAATTGGCCGATCTGATTCTGGTGAACAAGTCCGATGGCGGTCAGGCTAATGCTGCGAAGCAAACCAAAGGCGATTATGCCGCGGCACTGCATTTTATGAAGTCGCGCTTTGCCAATTGGCAACCTCAGGTGTTGGCTTGTTCATCGACGCAAAACAAAGGTATTGAAGAAGTCTGGGAGCAGGTTACCGCCTTCCGCACAGCTCTAGATGGCGAACTGCAACAACAGCGCGCCCAGCAGGCACGCTCTTGGATGTGGGCTGAAACCGCCGAGGCGTTGGTCAGTGATTTGAAAAATGATGCCAAGGTCAAAGCACTGGTTCCGGAGTTGGAACAGGCAGTGCTCGATGGTCTGTTGCCGGCCACTGTTGCGGCCCAGCGTTTGATTGATACTTTTAAAAGCTAGCTTGTAAAAAATAGCATTAAGACGAACAGCTAACCGATATCTTCTCTGCCCAATCTGGCGGCAGCCCAGCATACTGCTGTGCCTCTGGATGTTCTTCACAGGGACTCTGCAACACTTTCAGCAGTAGATTTACCTCAGAGTA
>Ga0209712_10001027_pt1 | contig 24136 bp, 22 predicted proteins | sample ArcOceMetagenome_FD_187443 | JGI IMG/M metagenome (GOLD analysis project Ga0209712, IMG submission 187443) | Marine eukaryotic phytoplankton communities from Arctic Ocean - Arctic Ocean - Greenland ARC118M Metagenome (SPAdes) (version 2) | ecosystem: Environmental > Aquatic > Marine > Oceanic...
ACGCCCGCTACAATTTGCTCTGTCGCGCGATGAAGAGGTTGGCCTGCTGGGCGCGCCGGATGTGGCCAAGTGCCTATTGGACAATTTTGCTAAGGTTGAGGCTGTGGTCGTGGGGGAACCGACTGAAATGCAGGTGGTGACCGGTCACAAAAGCTGTGACGATCTGCAGTTTCACGTGCGCGGCCATGAGGTGCACTCGTCGCGCTTACATGAAGGTGTGTCAGCGGTCATGTGTGCTGCGCGGTTTGTGGAATGGGTGCGCCAACAGAATATTGAAAGCCAAGCCAAAACGCCATCTGCGACCGCGGCTCTCTATGATCCGCCTTTCACCACGCTTCATGTGGGTAAAATCAACGGTGGTACGGCCCATAACATCACGGCCAAAGACTGCTATTTCTCAATCGATTTGCGCTGTGTTGGCGATGAACGGACTGAAGATTGGTTGGCCAAAATTCAAGCACAGATCGATATCATTGATGCTGAAATGCAGGCGGTTCATCCGGATACATTTTTTAATATGTATATCATGCGTGGCCCGGCGGTGGTGCCCGAAGTTGAAGGCAAGGCTGAGGCTTTGGCACGGCGATTGACCGGAGATAACGGCAGTCACACCGTTGCCTATGGCACCGATGGCGGACATTTTCAAAAAGAGGGGTTCTCAGTGGTGATTTGCGGTCCGGGCAGTATTGCTCAGGCGCATCAAGCTAATGAATTCATTGAACTAACAGAATTTCACGCCGGCGCACAGATGTTAGAGCGGTTGCTCGAAAGTCTTCAAACCACTTAACTAACCGCCAGTGTGGCTCATATGACGGGACATTTTTCCGCCCTCATTACCGCGTGAATAGTCAAAATCATGCCCTTTTGGCTTATTGCCAATGGCGGCGCGAATGGCATTTTCAAGCACATCATTGCCTTCAGAGGCGCGCAGAGGTTCACGCAGGTCTGCGCTGCCTTCTTGGCCAAGGCAGGTGTAGATCTCTCCCGTGCAGGTGACCCGCACCCGGTTGCAGCTCTCGCAGAAATTATGGGTCAAAGGTGTGATCAACCCAACGCGCTGGCCGGTTTCTTCCAGACGCAAATAGCGCGCAGGGCCGCCGGTACGGTCGGGCAGGTCGGTCAACGTGTAACGTGTGGCCAGTTTGACTTGCAGGTCGCTCAAGGCCCAATATTGTCCCACTCGGTCTTCTTCGCCCAAATCGCCCATAGGCATCACCTCGATGAAGGTGAGGTCCATATCGCGTGCGGCGCAAAATTCGGTCAGATCGAATAATTCGCTCTCGTTAAAGTCTTTCAACGCGACCGCGTTCAGCTTCACTTTGAGGCCGGCTTCCAGCGCAGCGTCAATGCCGCGCAAAACGTTCACTAACTTGCCCCACCGGGTGATTTCGGCAAATTTTGCCTCGTCTAAAGTGTCGATGGAAATATTGATCCTCCGTACACCAGCGGCATACAGATCTCTGGCGAAGCGGTGCAATTGGCTGCCGTTGGTGGTTAAAGTTAACTCTTCCAAAGCTCCAGATTGCAAATGTCGTGACATACCTTGAAAAAACGACATGATATCACGCCGCACCAAGGGTTCACCGCCAGTGATGCGCAGTTTGCGCACGCCAAGCCCAATAAAACTTGAGCATAACCGGTCTAACTCTTCCAAGGTGAGAAGGTCACGCTTTGGCAAGAAGGTCATGTTCTCCGACATGCAGTAGACGCAGCGGAAGTCACAACGGTCGGTCACAGAGAGGCGCAAATAGGTGATTGCGCGGGCGAAGGGATCAATCAACGGTGCTTTCATACACAAGAGGTAGCGCTGTCGTTGAGTGATCACAAGTAAGAATTTTTGGTCAGGGTATATCAATGCAACCTTAAACTTTGCCAATTGTTAAAAATTGAGCTAAAATCTATGGTCATCGACAAGGGCTGGCAAGCTTGCTTATCTGTGTGAAAAATTTGGCATGGAGTGAACTTGATGAGATTGGGACGTGAGCGGTTGATGACAAGGCATAAACAAGATGTGGGCCCCTTTGGCTGCCTTGGCCGCCGCCTATGAGCGCGCGTGATCGACGCCAGGACTACGGTCCATCGGGCCGTTGCTTTCCCCAATCAAGCCCGGTTATGATCCCTGAGTATTTCAATATAGCCGAGGCTTGTTTGATGTCTCATGCCCGAGAGTGGCCGGATGCTATTGCAATTATGGATTTTAACGGAACGGCCCGCATTTGGACCTATGGGGAGATGGCAGAGGCTGCGGAGAAATTGGCCGGGCTTTGGCAGGACCAAGGTGTGCAAAAAGGTGACCGTGTTGCCATTCTCTTGCCGCAACGTGCGGAAACGATGATTGCCCATTTCGCGGCGCATTTGATTGGGGCGGTTTCTCTGCCGTTGTTTGTGCTGTTTGGGCCTGACGCTTTGCAATACCGATTGGCCGACAGCGGCGCTAAAATTGTGGTGACAGACCGGGTGCAATATCCCAAAATTTTTGAAATCAGACAGAGCTTACCAGAGCTTGAACATGTATTCTTATGTGATGGTGAGGACGTGGAGACTTTGAGCCTGTGGCGCAGCCTAGAGGCCTCTCATGCGCCTTTGCGTGGCGTAAAAACATTAGCTGAAGACCCTGCGATGATGATTTACACGTCAGGCACCACAGGTAGCCCAAAGGGCGTGTTGCATGCGCATCGGTTTTTGCTGGGGCATTTGCCCTGTTTGGAGCTTTCCTTCGCAGATTTCCCCAATAGCGCTGATGTGGGCTGGACCCCGGCAGATTGGGCGTGGATTGGTGGCTTGATGGATATGGCCGTGCCTTGCTTTTATTACCGGGTGCCTCTGGTGGCCAAGAGGTTTGACCGATTTACGGCTGAAGCCGCTTTTACGCTGATCCGGGATGCTCAGGTGACCCGCGCCTTTTTACCGCCCACAGCGTTGAAGATGATGCGACAGTCCGTGGTGCCCGAAGATGCGCGATTGCTGAGCATATCATCCGGTGGCGAACCTCTGTCTGCGGATCTGATCGCTTGGGCCAAGACGGTGCTAGGGGCTGAGGTGAACGAGCTTTACGGGCAAACCGAATGCAATCTCAGCGCTGGATCTGCGCGCGCTTGGGGTGTGGCGCAAACGGGCTGGATTGGCCAAGGTTTTCCAGGCTTTGATTTGCGTATTTTAGATGCGGAAGGCCAAGAGCTGGCGGCCGGCGAGGTTGGGCAGATCTGCGTGCACCGTGACACACCTAGCATGTTTTTGCGCTATTGGAACCAACCTGAAAAGACCGCTGAGCGCTTTGTTGGCGACTATTTGATCACCGGCGATTTGGGCCTTATGGATGCGCAGGGACATTTGCAGTTTGTGGCCCGTGATGATGATGTGATCACCGCAAGTGGCTACCGTATTGGCCCAACGGAGATCGAAGCGACATTGGCGCAGGATCCAAGGGTGATCATGGCGGCCGTGGTGGCTGCGCCTGATCCAACGCGCGGCCATGTGATTGGGGCCTATGTAACGGTTTCCTCATCACCTGAGCCGGGATTTGAACAAGAGTTGATCGCCAAAGTGGCCAAGCAGCTATCGCCGCATATGGCACCCAAATGGGTGCGAGTTGTGGCGGAGATGCCCATGACTGCCACGGGCAAAATTCGCCGTGTGGCCCTTAGGGAAATGGCCGCCCAAGCGCCTGCGCTAAAACAAACAGCCGAATAGCAGAGGCCAGCCCCAGATCAACGCCGCGCGCATGGTCAATTTCAACGGCCAAAGCATTGATAGCTTTGCCTTGCTCTTGAGCAATACGCAGAAATTCCCACCAAAATTCATCTTCCAGCGATACGCTGGTACGGTGACCATCCAAGGTGAGCGAGCGTTTTTTTGGCCGCTGCATCAGGGATTTCGCTTGTGTTGATCAAGCCGGTGCGCCTCAGCCTTGACCTGTGACTCTTGCGCCTGTTTTTCAGCTTTGGTCCGGCCAAACTTCACCGCATTAGCCTCAGCACGAGTGGAGTTATCCGCCCGTGCTTTGGTTTTGCGAAATCTGTTGAGGTTGACCGGTTGGCTCATTTGGGGTCAATCATCAGCTCTGGCCGCACCACCCGGTCAAAGGTGGCCTCATCGACAAAGCCTAAGGCAATTGCCTCTTGTTTCAAAGTGGTGCCGTTTTTATGAGCAGTTTTGGCCACTTTGGTGGCATTGTCATAGCCTATTTCTGGTGCCAATGCGGTGACCAGCATCAAGCTATCGCGCATCAGCTTCTCGATCCGGTCGCGGTCCGCTTGGATGCCTACAACGCAATTGTCAGTGAAGGCTTTGGCCGCATCGCCCAACAGCTGCATGGATTGCAACACGTTATATGCCATCATTGGCTTGTAGACGTTCAGCTCAAAATGCCCTTGGCTGCCGGCAAAGCCAACAGCGGCATCATTGCCCAGCACATGAGCACAGACCTGCGTGAGAGCTTCGCATTGGGTAGGATTGACCTTGCCGGGCATAATCGAGCTGCCGGGCTCATTTTCTGGCAACATCAATTCGCCCAAGCCGCAGCGTGGACCTGATCCCAAAAGGCGGATGTCATTGGCGATCTTAAACAGACTTACCGCCGCTGTTTTCAACGCACCGGACATTTCGACCATAGCGTCATGGGCGGCAAGGGCTTCGAACTTGTTGGGTGCAGTCACGAAGGGCAGACCGGTGATATCGGCCATATGCGCCGCGACCATGGGCCCCCAACCCTGAGGCGTGTTCAACCCCGTGCCAACCGCCGTGCCACCCTGTGCCAGCTCGTAGATATGCGGCAAGGCTGATTCAACGCGCCTAATGGCCATGGCAACTTGATGGGCGTAGCCAGAGAATTCTTGGGCCAAGGTCAAAGGCGTGGCATCCATCATATGGGTGCGGCCAATTTTGATAATCCCGTTAAACTCTTCGGTTTTGACCTGTAAAGCTTGATGCAGCGCCCGCAGGCCTGGAAGGGTCACGTCCCGCGCAGTCATGGCGGTGGCGATATGCATCGCTGTTGGAAAAGTGTCGTTGGACGATTGGCCCATGTTGCAATGATCATTCGGGTGAATTGGGTCTTTAGATCCAATCACCCCGCCCATCATTTCGATTGCACGGTTGGCGATCACCTCATTAGCGTTCATATTCGATTGCGTGCCTGAGCCAGTTTGCCAAACAACCAGTGGAAAATGATCATCCAACAGTCCAGTAAACACTTCATTGGCCGCGTCTTGAATGGCTTGGCCCTTATCGGCAGGCAATTTTCCCAAGCCAGTGTTGGCTTTGGCACAGGCCTGTTTGATCACCCCAAGTGCGCGCACGATGGCGACGGGCTGTTTTTCCCAACCAATTGGGAAATTCATTAATGAGCGCTGTGTCTGCGCACCCCAATATTTGTCTGAAGGAACTTCAAGCGGGCCGAAGCTGTCGGTCTCAATACGTGTGGTGGTCATGGGATGCCCTTTCGTTATTTAAGAAAGGTTTACCCATGCAGGGCTGGGGGCGCAATGCGCTCAATCCGGGTTTTAGTGTTTTCGGAAGCTATCGAGCGTCACAACCTCCGCTTCTGGCCTGGGTTTGTCACTTGGTTCGGCATTTTCATGCATTGGTGCCTCTGCGACGGGCAGGGTTTCTATATCCGCATCTTGAGGCTCGGCGCTCTCGGATTGCTCAAAACGCAGGCCAAACTCGACCGAAGGGTCCACAAACGCGCTCAGGGCCATGAAGGGAATGTAAAGTGGTTCTGGGGAGTCGCCAAAATTCAGGGTAATGGAGAAGCCTTCATCGGTGACTTTCAGATTGTCGAACCAATGCTGCACCACGACGGTCATTTCATCGGGATAGCGATCTGAAAGCCAATCGGCGATTTCCACATCTGGATGCATGGTATCAAAGGTGATGAAAAAATGGTGATCTCCCGGCAATTCACCGACGTTGGCTATATTTTGTAGCAAGGTTTTAATGAGACCACGCATCGCATCGTGCATCATATTGCCATAGTCGATCATTTTTACCACCATTGCATAGGTTCCTGTTTGTTGGCCACTTTAAGGTATTTCGCGGGAAACAAAAGAGTGGCTGAGCAATTAGAGCAAAGAAACTGCGACGGATGCAAGTGCGAGCGTTGGCAAGACCCAAAGGATGTCCCATTCGCGCCAAATCAGCATTATGGCCGCAATGGCCGAGAGGCCCAAAGCCGAGCCATCTACCGCCTGCCACTGGGGCAATGATATGTCAAAAGGGCCAAGGGTAAGGCGAGCATGGGCCAAAAACCAAATTTGACCGGCAAACCAGATGGAGATACTGGCAATTACCCCGACTATAGCCGCCGTTATTCCGGCCAATCCACGCGCCAGCCAAGCTACAGACATCAGCCGCTCAAGATGAGGGGCAAATATAAATATCCATAAAAAGCAGGGGATGAAGGTCACCCAAAGGGTCAGCAGACCGGCCAGCAAAGCCAATCCAATTCCGGCCGCTTGATAGCCGGCCAAAAAGCCGACAAATTGCGTGACCAATATCAGTGGCCCGGGGGTGGTTTCCGCGAGACCCAAAGCATCCACCATCTGCGGTGCGGTGATCCAATTAAGATCGGTCACAGCAGTTTGTCCTAAATAACCCAAAACTGCATAGGCGCCGCCGAATGTTACCACCGCAAGAGTTGAAAACACCACTGCGACTTTGGTTAAAAACGCGTCTTTGATCAACCATAGCAATGCAATAGGCGCGACCCAAAGTGCGGCTAAAAGAGTTGATATAGCCGTAGTGGACTGTGGCAACCTCATGATTTTGCCTGCGGCATGGTCCGCGTCGGGCAAGGCTAATATGCCCCAAATCGCGGCCACAAAGACCACAGCGGGATATGGCAGATCCGCAATAGTAATGGCGCAAAAACTACTGGCAGCCACAGCCAAAGCCATCCGAGTACGCAACGCGCGTTTTGAGATCTTGAGCAGCGCTTGCGCCACGATAACCACCACACAGGCTTTGATCCCCATGAAAGCCGCAAGCAGCAATGGGGTTTGTCTAAATTGCACATAGGCCAGAGCCAGGGCAAAAATCACCAAAGCGCCCGGCAAGACGAACAGACTGCCGCCGATCAAGCCGCCACGGACCCCATGCAGGCGCCAGCCCAAATAGGTGGCCAATTGCATCGCCTCGGGCCCGGGCAGCAACATGCAAAAGGAAAGGGCGCGCAGAAAATCTTCCTGCGAGATCCAGCCACGCTTATCGACCAACTCATCCTGCATCAGAGCGATCTGAGCTGCAGGGCCACCAAATGACAGCAGCCCAATCTTGCCTGCCACGGCAGTGAACTGCGAAAGGGAAACTTGCGGGTCTGCACGGTTTTGCGGTGTCATGCTGGTCTCCTTAGCTAAGAATTGGCCCAAGGGAACAAAGGACACAAGACAATATCTTCAACCATTGGCCGAAGCGGAGGTGGTTGTATCGCAAAAAAGCGTGACCTTGGCCGAAAATGAGTTAAAACGCCAATGACTTTGCGGCGAGGTTTTCACATGACTTTACTTTTGGGCGTCGACACCGGCGGCACGTATACGGATGCCGTGTTGATCCACGATGAGACGCATGTCATCGCCACAGCGAAGTCCCTCACCACGCGCGCAGATCTGGCGTTGGGCATCGGAGCTGTGGTGCGGGATGTTTTGGCTAAGGCTCAAGTTTCTGCGAAAGATATCTCTCTGGCTTCACTATCCACCACTTTGGCCACAAATGCCTTGGTCGAGGGGCAAGGGGGCCGCGTAGGGTTGATCTACATCGGCTTTGACGCGCGTGACCTTGAAACCCATGGATTGAAAGACGCGCTGAAGGGCGATCCTGTGATTGTCATAACTGGGGGGCACGATCACTCAGGCTCGGAAGTGGCCCCGTTGGATGAAGCTGGCTTACGTGATTGGTTGGCGCAAGATCAAGGCGTATCCGCTTTTGCAGTTGCGGCGCAATTTGCCACTCGAAATCCGGCGCATGAGCAGCGGGCTTCCGAGATGGTTTCAGATATCACTGGCCGCCCGGTCAGTGCCTCGCATCATTTGTCATCAAAGCTCAATGGCCCAAAACGCGCGTTGACCGCGGTGCTAAATGCGCGCTTGATTGGATTGACCCATAAGCTGATTGGTCGTGCTGAAGATATTTTGCAAGATATTGGCATAACGGCACCTTTGATGGTGGTGCGTGGAGACGGGGCCTTAATCTCGTCCAGCATGGCCAAGGAACGGCCGATTGAAACCATTCTAAGCGGTCCTGCGGCTAGTATTATCGGTGCGCGTTGGATGACCGGGCTGGATCATGCTTTGGTGTCAGATATTGGGGGCACCACTACCGATATAGCTCTTCTGCGCGATGGACGGCCAGAGATTGATCCCGCAGGCGCGCAGGTGGGGCCTTATCGCACCATGGTAGAAGCGGTGGCGATGCGTACCACAGGTCTGGGGGGTGACAGCGAAGTGCATTTCATTTCGCATGGGCTTCTGGGCGGAGTATCCCTCGGCCCCAAGCGGGTTTTGCCAATTTCCTTGATTGCGCATGAGGCGCCAGAGGTGGTCTTGCCTGCGCTCGACCGCCAGCTGCGGGCTGTCATGCCTGGGGAATACGACGGACAGTTTCTGCGCGCCGTTGCGGGCGTGGATGCGGGCGGATTAACTGCGCGTGATCTGGCGGTGTTCGAGCGAATCGGGCAGGGAACCCACGCCATGGACCAAGTACTCATGGCGCGGGTTGAGGCCTTGTCTGTACAGCGTTTGGTGTCACGTGGTCTGGTAGAAGTGTCAGGTGTGACACCCTCCGACGCCAGCCATGTGTTGGGCCTCTTGGATGTCTGGGACTGCGACGCAGCCGCGACGGCGCTCAAGCTGTTTGGCCGCCGCAGAACCGGTTCCGGGGACCCTCTGTCGGTTGATCCGGCTGCGATGGCGCAGATTATTTTGGACCAATTGACCGCGCAAACCTCCCTTGCGCTGCTGACCGTGGCCTTTGGCGAGGAACAAGATCCCTATCATGGCGCGCCCGCGGATTTGGCGAGCCATGAGTTGCTGCATCGCGGTTTGAGCCGTATGCCCGGTTTGGTAAAAATTGAGGCGGGGTTGAATGTGGATGTGATTGGGCTTGGCGCTTCGGCCGCCACTTATTACCCTGCGGTAGGACGCAAGTTGCAATGTAAGGTTACCCTGCCAGAACATGCCGCTGTGGCCAATGCTATTGGCGCTGTTGTCGGCCGGATTACCATGCGTCGCTCAGGGACGGTTACAGCGCTGGCAGAGGGCGTTTATCGGGTACATTTTATTGATGGGCCTAAGGATTTCATCTCAGAAGATGTAGCATTGCAGGCTTTGGAGGAGTGGCTATCAGCGGCGGCTATGGCTGATGCTCAAGAGAGTGGCAGCAAAAATATCCAAGTCTTAGTAAACCGGGAGATCAAGCGCGCCAGAACAGAAGCACGTGATGTGTTTATCGAAGCTACTATTTTTGTAGAGGCTTCTGGTCGTCCTCGGGTATCTCATTAAAGCTAGGCCACGGCCTGAGCTTTGTGTTGGGATAATTTTAAATCAAATAAGGACGTAGGGTAAATGGCATTAAATTTACGGTTTCTCCAAGTAAAAGGCATTCCAGTGTTGTTTTGGAGCTCTCCCAAAGCTTTGACTATAAAGCCGCCGTTTATGTCCTTTGTTCTCCTGATAATAGGTTTGGCTATTTTTGGATTGGGCGAGGCTTTACTGATTTCTGCTGGATATGGGGTAAGCCCTTGGACGGTGTTTGCTCAAGGTCTCACCACGGTGACAGGCTGGAGCATCGGCTTCGCAACCTTTATTACCAGCATTGCCGTTCTTGTACTTTGGGTGCCACTGAGACAAATGCCGGGGATTGGGACAATTTCTAATGCGATCGTGATCGCATTAGTGTTGGAATATATTTTGCCGCATTTACCTCGGTTTGAGCTTGATGCCTTACAGATAGCCCAAGCAGTTTTTGGGGTTCTTGTTACGGGATTTGGGGGGGCAATTTATTTGATTTCCAATCTGGGCCCAGGTCCGCGTGATGGTTTGATGACTGGGGTGCAACATCTAACCAACTGGCCAATTTCAGGCGTCCGTGCCAGTATTGAGATACTCGTTGTAATCGCGGGCTGGTCGTTGGGGGGCACGGTTGGCCTCGGCACAGTCTTGTTCGCAATCGGCATTGGCCCTGCCATCTCCGCGAGTCTTTTTGCCTTAAATCACTTTTTTCGAGACACTAAACTATAGTACCTTAAGGTCTTCAGTCTTCGCTAATAGTAGAGCTAACGCCGAGCCCCTATAATAAAATTAATCGCAGTTTTGACATTTATTAGACAAACAAGCTAATGCTTACTTCGTCGGCATCTTTTACAAAGTCCTCAATTTCGACCAAAGCCACTTTATTTTCTTTACTTTATAGACGAGTAGCTCCAGTTTCCATGTGGATGATTTGTCCGTCTTTGATCATGCTGACGATCATGACGGCTTCCTTTGTATTATCCGGATAGGAAATGAAGTTGTGCACTACCAAGATGTCATCGTTTTCATAAACCAAACGAGTAGAGTCCTGAATGAACTTTTCGTTGGCCATCATAGCTGCAAACATGGATGCCCACTGGTTTTAGAAAACTTATCGCCTGATTCGTGAAAAATGAAGATAGCGTCTTCGTGAATAAGCTCTAAGTAAGCGTCAACGTCTCTATCAGATATTGTTTTGTTTAGTTTCCACCAATTGGTTTAAACCCTCCGTCTTCCAGACGGACAAGGAAAATCAAAAGTGCGCCGGAGGCGCTCATTCAAAAAGAACAGTTTCAACTGTTCCTGTTGATCCCACCAGCTTTAGCTGGTGGTGGTTCAGTAGGTTTACCAGCCTAGAACTTTCTTTCATAAGGAGTTTGGCCCCCAGTTAATGCCAAGTCGATTTTCATGGTATTGTTGTTGAGAGCCACTAGACCCCAATTTACACCATATGGACCATCAATGAAATCTTGAAATTGGTATGCACTAGGTCACTCAAAGGCGAGCCCTCTGCGTCCCCAGTTACAGCAGCATCTAGCATGGAGTGATGCTTACATAGGCCATAGGTGATGTCTCGCTTGATAATTTCATTTTATTATTTTACGCTTAAGCAGTGTTGCTATTAGTGTTGCTATTAAAGAAAGAACTTTTATGCTCCGTATACTGGTAACTTTGGCATTAATCCTTCCAAGCTTTGCTACAGCTGAAAAACTGGCAACCGCCGTTGTTAATGGAAGAAAAGTAAATATTTATTCTGATAAAACTTGGGCATATCAAGACCCGCTGCAAAGCTCGTGCGAAAGTTTAGACGCTCATGTTTCATTTTGTTCTAATGACACATGGGGTAAGACACAGAAATCCGATCCAGCACAATTAGCACAGTATATTAATGATAAAGATCAATATGGAATAATTGTAAGCGAGGGTATTGGATTAGCCGATGGGGTGAGCCTTGAAGTGATGGTAGATGCGGCTCTATCGAATATGGCTACTGCATGGGGTATCAATAAAAGCGATATTCCTGTTTTGAAAATCTCAGATGTTGAGTTTGAAGGCATGCAATCATCAAGGATGGCTGTTTCTGCTGAATACCAAGGTGTGAGCGTGATACTAAGCTATACCATATCAGTTGCAGACAGAGCGTATCAGCTGTTAACCTTCCGAATTGGAAAAAACTATGGCAGCATAGACGAAACGTTACACCAGAGTTTCATTAAACATGTTAAAATAGATTAAAATTAGGTGGCATCCGGCTCTCTGGCGTATATCATGCGCTGTAGCATTGCCTCCAACGACAAGCATAAGGGTTGTTGCTACCTCTAGCATGGAGTGGTGCTTACAGACGCCACATGTGATGCTGAGGATGGGGTCTGGGATGGTACAGAGCTTGGTCATGTTTCTATTATTAGGAGTGTTTAGCCATTAGTGGAACTCTAATATTGGTGCATTTAGCAACGCCCATTAGCCAAGATATCTGCTAGGTTTCACACTTTGTGTTTCCATATTTCTGATTGCATTTTTTCTCAGTACAAGCTGCTATTTTAGCATCGCGGCGAGACTCATTTGTGTCAACGGTATGCACTGTCGGGACTGTGTAATATTCTGTTCTCATAATCTGATTGCAATTAGTATATGCGTAATTTCCATAGCCACTGGTAATACAATTAGTCTGTCCAGTTGGAACTTGACGAGACATACTTCTATTATACGTTTGTTGCTCATAACGCGGTGGAATTTTCTTCGTCCAAGTTGTCTCACAGATGCTTTTTTCCTGCCTAAACTCCGTGGTTGCGCAGCTTGTGATAAGTAAACCCGCGGTAATTAACGCAATCTTTTTCAACATCTTATTAAACTTCCTCAAATATACATAATCATTGTGCTAACCATTTCATTCGACATATCATTAAAATTATAAATAAAGTAACAATTTTCAACCCAAAACCGCACGCGGGTTTTCTACCCCTTCAGTTCACCAATGATGCGGTACAAACTTGTCTTACTTATATCTAAGTCCCGACAGATCTCAGCCTTACTCATCCCCTGATCCAACGCAAGTTTCACCATGTCAGCCTTGGCACGTGCAGTGGGCTTGCGCCCTTTGTACTTGCCATCTGCCTTAGCTTTGGCAATGCCCTCACGTTGGCGCTCCAGCATCATCTCCCTCTCAAATTGAGCCACTGAAGACATTACATTCAAGATCAGCTTCCCTGTAGGATTACTCGTATCAACAGCCGTGCCACCCATGTCTAATATCACGAGTGATGCACCCGCTGAGTTGATACGCTCAATGATCTGACCAAGGTGCTGCACTGACCTAGCCAAACGATCCAGCCTAGTCGTTACAAGTTTATCGCCAGTGCGTAACATGCCCAGCGCAGCTTCAAGGTGTTGACGCTCTGCCACAGATGAGACTTGCTCTTTAAAAATACGCTCACAGCCATACGCTTCTAAGTCCCGTATCTGCGCTTCAAGCCCTGCAACTTGTTCAAGTGTAGATGTTCTAGCTAACCCAATAAGCATAGATATTCTCCCAATAGAGTTATAAATTATGCGGTAAATAGTACCAAAACTACCTAATGTAAACCCTATTGGTACTATTTAGCTTTAGACCGCTAGAGCAGGGCCTAATGGTACCGCGCTGCTTGATGGATGTTTGGGGTGACGAATAATGTCATGACTGGTTTTACAGTAGCGAAAGTAGAAAGCAGGGGCAGCTAGCATATGCAAGACCAACCGTCGGATCTATCATTTGAAAGAGAGTATTAGATTTTAATTATACAGTGTTGAGGAGCCACGCGGGGGGAAGGATCCGCCCCGTTCCTTATATATACCTCCTCAGACTTTTCCTCCAATTCTGAAGTCGAAGGCGCAGATATTCACTATAGGGCAGTATCGCCTTGCGGATAGCTTAACTCATTGGCTCACTGGCCCGCATCATTAAGCTAGCACCATAGTAGCTGCTGGTTTCGTCGCCTTTCTCAGTCTTCTTCTTCAGGTCCTTCACGAATCGTTTGATGGTGTCGGAGCGTTGCTGTTTCTCAATTGCTTCTTGAGTAGCGTACAGATCGATTATCATTCTGTTTATCCTTTAGGTGTTGAAGGGGGGGCTGGAGGGGCTAAGGTGCAACCTAATCCAAGCCGTTGGTTTCATTGGAGTTTTGAATATGGTGTAATAAGTTGGTGTAATTGGTGCAATTAACTTTAATTACACCAGAAATTCTTGCCAGTAATGGTTAGAATTAGAACGCGAAAAGGACCAGTGAATAACCCTTAAATTAAAGGGACTTCATGAGTCTAATCGTTCAGTAGTAGAATGGTAATAGTGGAGGTTTCTGTTGCCAGGCACCTCCGAGCCCCGCCTGCCGCTGCTAGGCGACAGGGCTTAAGTGTTCAATGTCTCGAACTGCTTACGCAGCCAAAGCCATTGGAGCTTTGTTGTCATTTGCAACTAGCTATAGTGAACCGATAACGGTGGTATCTCACCGAGCCAAAGCTTACCCCTTTAAACGTCCGTCGATCCTATTTCAGCCCCATCTGTCCCCAAATGAGGGAGGTAATGGTGGAGCTGCCGGGTACCGCCCCCGGGTCCGATCCATGTATTACGAGCGCGTTTATGACCATAGTCCCGAAGGACAATTTATGTGTAAGGCGCTTTGGGGCGGATTGAAAGGGGGCGATGGGCTGGCAATCCAGTTTTTGAGCGCACCGACACTGCGTAACCTTCCAGTTGGCTACTCCGGCTCTGGCACTTGTGGGAAAACCGGGTTAGCACTGCGCCAAAGTTATAACTTCGGAGAGACCCATGTTTAATGCCCTTGTTGTTGAAAAAACTGAAACTGGTACCCATGCTGCTGTGCGTGAAATCTCATATGACGATTTGCCTGCGGGCGATGTGACAGTTTTGGTTGAATATTCCACCGTCAATTACAAAGATGGCCTGTGCATTGGCTCCGGTGGCGGTTTGGTACGCGCGTATCCGCATGTTCCGGGCATTGATTTCGCGGGTACCGTCGAGAGCTCTGACGATCCTCGCTACAAAGCCGGTGATGCGGTCGTGCTGACGGGCTGGCGGGTCGGCGAAAAACATTGGGGCGGCTATAGCCAAAAGGCCCGCGTGAAGGCGGATTACCTCGTGCCGCTTCCAGAAGGTTTGAGTAGCCGCCAAGCTATGGCAGTGGGCACGGCAGGGTTTACGGCCATGCTTGCTATTATGGCTTTGGAAGATCATGGGCTGCACCCCGAACAAGCCCCCGTACTGGTCACCGGTGCGGCGGGCGGTGTGGGCTCGGTTGCAATCGCGATTTTAGCCAATCTGGGCTATGAAGTTGCGGCCGTGACCGGTCGACCAGAAGCCTCTGACTACCTCAAAGCACTGGGTGCCACGCAAATTGTGGCGCGCTCTGACATTAATGAAACTACCAAACGCCCGCTTGAAGCGGAAACATGGTCTGGTTGTGTGGATGCGGTAGGCGGCGACATGTTGGCGCGGGTCTTGGGACAGATGGCCTATGGTGCTTCTGTGGCCGCTGTGGGTTTGGCGGGGGGGGCAGGGCTGCCCACCACGGTAATTCCGTTTCTGCTGCGCGGAGTGAACCTTTTGGGCATCGACAGCGTGATGCAACCTTTTGAAAACCGCAAACGCGCTTGGGCTCGAATTGCAAATGATCTGCCCATGGACAAGCTTGAAGGCATGATCACCGCGGCCACTTTGGCGGACCTGCCGGCGCTGGGAAAAGATATTCTCAAAGGCCAAGTGCAGGGTCGCGTGGTGGTTGACGTCAACGCCTAGGCTGCAATGGTCTTAATTTTCAGCGATATCTGTGCTGCGGGGTTGATCCCAAACAAATTTCAAACAACACTAGCCCTTTGGGTCCCGGCCTGGGGGATTTTTTTATGCCAAGGAACGCGATGATGCAGCTCGACCTAGATTTTATTCGCCAACAGTTTCCAGCCTTTGATGTGCCATCGCTTGATGGGCAATCCTTTTTTGAAAATGCCGGCGGCTCTTACACATGCGCCCAGGTGCAGGAGCGATTGTTTCGATTTTACCGCGAACGCAAGGTACAGCCTTATGCGCCCTATGAAGCCTCCCGTCTGGGCGGGGAGGAGATGGATGAAGCGCGCTTGCGCTTGGCGGCGATGCTGGGGGTCCAGACTGATGAGTTGAGCTTTGGCCCCTCCACGACGCAAAACACCTACGTTTTATCGCAAGCGGTGGCTCAGTGGTTGGAGCCGGGGCAATCGATTATCGTGACGAACCAAGACCATGAGGCCAATTCTGGTCCCTGGCGACGTTTGGCAGAGCGCGGGATTACGGTCAAAGAATGGCGCATCAATCCTGAAACGGGGCTGTTGGATCCGCAAGATTTACAGGCGCTTTTAGGGGATGACGTCCGCATGGTTTGTTTTCCGCATTGTTCAAATGTAGTGGGGGCGGTGAACCCTGTGGCTCAAATCACGGCCATGGTCAGGGCGGCGGGCGCTTATAGCTGTGTGGATGGGGTGAGCTATGCCCCGCATGGCTTTCCCAATGTAGATGCCCTGGGCGCAGATATTTACCTGTTTTCAGCCTATAAGACCTATGGGCCGCATCAGGGGGTGATGGTGATCCGCAGAGAGCTGGGCATGAGCCTGCCGAACCAAGGCCATTATTTCAATGCACACAGCCTATACAAGCGCTTTACCCCGGCAGGACCCGATCATGCGCAGGTGGCGGCCTGTGCTGGTATGGCTGATTATGTTGATGTGGTGCATGCGCATCACTTTGGCGGTGAGGGTTCTCCGGCGCTGCGTTGTGCTCAGGTACATGATCTGTTTCGCGCCCATGAAGTGCAGTTGACCCAACCTATTTTGGATTATCTCGCCGCGAAAAACTCTGCGCAATTGATTGGCCCTGCGAGGGCCGAAGACCGCGCGCCAACCATTGCGATCAAGCTTCAGATGTCCGGCGAAGAGGCGGCTGAAAAGCTGGTCCCCTTTGGTGTGATGGCAGGCGGAGGCGACTTTTATGCGGTGCGTCCGCTGGAGGCAATGAACATCTCGCCAGAGCGTGGCGTGCTGCGCCTATCTTTTGTGCATTATACTGGCCCTGAAGATGTTGACCGTTTATTGAACGCGCTAGATCAGATCTTATAATTGATCAAAAAGGACACATGATGACCCCCACAATTCTGTGGTTTCGGCGCGATTTGCGCCTGCAGGATCATACTGCCCTGACCGCCGCTATCGCGCGTGGGGGACCGGTGATTGCCGTGTTTATCTGTGATGCTCAGGTTGAAAGCCTGGGAGCGGCGCCCAAATGGCGGCTCGGTCTCGGCATAGAGGCTTTGCAATCCGCCTTGGAGGCGAAGGGTAATCGGCTTATATTGCGTCGAGGTTCTGCCTTCGAGGAGCTGAAGGCTCTGGTGGCTGAAACCGGTGCTCAGACTGTCTATTGGCAACGTGCCTATGATCCAACAAGCCAAGAGCGCGATGCGGCCGTTAAAGCGGCATTGCTGGAGCTGGGGGTGGAGGCTCAGAGTTTCAAGGGGCATTTATTGTTTGAACCCTGGACTGTGCAAACCAAAGTGGGCGGGTTTTTTAAAGTCTACACGCCGATGTGGAATTCTGTGCGGGGACGCGACGTGCCTGCACCTTTGCCAGAACCGGCCATCGTTACTGCGCCAGAGGCATTTCCCGCCTCTGATAACCTTGCAGATTGGCGGCTGGGCCGTCAAATGCGGCGCGGGGGAGCGATTGTGGCGGGTTATGCCCGTGTTGGGGCTGCAAAGGCCATGGCGCGACTGGAGGAGTTCACTAACGGCGGATTGCGCGATTATCGCGCCAATCGTGACATCCCGGGCGAAGATGGCACCTCGAAGCTGGCGGAAAATCTTGCGCTGGGCGAAATTACCCCGGCGCAATGCTGGCATGTGGGGCAGGCGGAATTGGAACGCGGCAATCCAGGAGCAGAAACTTTCCTCAAAGAGCTAGTTTGGCGCGAGTTTGCCTATCACCTACTGCACCATACACCACAAATTTTAAACCAAAATTGGAAGCCCGCTTGGGACGCCTTTCCTTGGAGTGAGGACAGTAATAGCCGCAATTTCACCGCATGGAAAATGGGTCAGACTGGGCTTGAGTTTATCGATGCAGCCATGCGCGAACTTTATGTGACAGGCACAATGCACAACCGCGGTCGGATGATTGTGGCGTCCTATTTGACCAAACATTTGATGACACATTGGCGCTTAGGCCAAGCGTGGTTTGAAGACTGTTTGATCGACTGGGATCCCGCAAGCAATGCTATGGGCTGGCAATGGGCAGCGGGCAGCGGCCCGGATGCAGCCCCCTATTTTCGTGTGTTCAATCCTGAAAGCCAAATTGAGAAGTTTGATGCGGACCGTCGTTATCGGCGCACATGGATTGCAGAGGGCCAGAAGGCGCCGCCAGACACGGCTTTGCAGTTTTATGCCGCAAGCCCCGTGTCATGGAACCTTTCGCCCAAAACACCTTATCCGCCACCGATTGTAACCGCCAAAGAAGGGCGTGAGATTGCTTTGTCCTACTATCAATCTCGTGCTTTCTAGCTAGGGAAACGCTTGCTTTTTGTGTGTTCTACTTTAATTCATACTTAATTTTGACCTTTGCTGGAGAACTTTGATGATACTGACGACTACTGACGGCCAGAAAGATTTGCCTCGTTATTTTGCAACGGCCTTTGGTATAGCGCAGAAAGGGCAAAACGGGCGCATCGACTTTGTGCTGGACGATGGCCGCACGTTTCGAGCTGAAGGACCGGGCGTGGGTCCTATTTGCGAAATTCGGATCCATAATAGTGGTATTTTTGAACGGCTGCTGAGGGAAGGCCAATTGGGCTTCTGCGATGCCTATCTTGATGGGCAATGGAGCACCCCTAACTTGCAGGCCTTCATGGATTACATCCATGCGGATAATGACGAAGTGTTCGATAGTTTTCCGGGCCAAAAGTTGGTACAACTCTATGAGCGATTTCGCTTTCGGATGCAGGGCAACTCAAAAGGTCAAGCGCGCAAAAATATCAGCTATCACTATGATCTTGGAAATGATTTTTACGGTCTCTGGCTTGATAAGACTATGACTTATTCCTCTGCCATTTTTGCGGATGGTCAAGAAAGCCTTGAGAAGGCCCAAACTGCAAAATATGCTAGCATGGTTGACCAAATGGGCGTAAAGGCCGGCGATCATGTGCTGGAAATTGGCTGTGGATGGGGCGGATTTGCTGAATATGCCGCTAAGGAGCGCGGATTGAACGTGACCTGTCTGACCATCAGCAAAGAGCAAATTAAATATTCACAGGACCGGATCACGGCTGCGGGACTACAGGATTTGGTGACATTCAAACTGCAAGATTACCGCGATGAAACTGGGGTCTACGACGGGATTGCAAGTATAGAAATGTTTGAGGCTGTGGGGGAAAAATATTGGCCCTCTTACTTCAAAACGATCCACGACAGGTTAAAGCCGGGGGCGCAGGCCACGTTGCAAATCATAACCGTGCGCAATGATCGCTTTGACGTGTACCGTAAAAGCGTTGATTTTATCCAGAAATATATTTTTCCGGGCGGCATGCTGCCTTCGCCGGCGGTGTTGGCGCAGCAGGTAGAAAAGGCGGGTTTGAATGTGGTCAAATCGATTGAATTTGGTGAAAGCTACAGCCAAACTCTGCGACGTTGGCATGACACTTTCAACGACAAATGGGATCAGGTGGTTGCTATGGGTTTTGATGATCGGTTCCGCCGGATGTGGAATTTTTATCTCACCTCTTGCGCTGCCACCTTTCATTATGGCAATTGCGACGTGACCCAGATCACAATTTCCAAACCAAACTGAGTAGTTTATATGACAAATGTGTTCCTTTTCGGAACCCTCTGCTGGCCCGATCTTTTGCATCGGGTGGGCGGCCAGACCTGCCCTGAAGGGCAGGCGGCTGTTTTGAACGGTTTTCACGTCAGTTGGGCGAAGGGACATGGTTTTCCAGCCATCCATCAGGTGACGGGCTCGGCGGCTCATGGGATGGTTCTTCGCGGCTGCGATGCTGCGGTTTTGAACCGTTTAGACCATTACGAAAGCGGTTTTGGCTACAGCTTACATCCGGTGGAGGTCCAAGAACCTGACGGGCCGCTGCAGGCTCAAGTTTACTTACCACCTGAGGGCATTTCGGCCGGAGAGGTTTGGAATCTTGCTGATTGGGTGTGCGATTACGGTGCTTTGGCCTATGAGGCGTCTTTGGAGATTATGTCGGTGATGGGTCGAATATCGGCGGCTGATATGGCCCAAGCCTATTCGATGATTCTGGTGCGGGCCGATGCGCGCTTGAAAGCCCGTGCTTTGCCTTCGCCGGTGTCTCCGTCGGGTTTGTCGCACGGGGATGTCACCGTGCATCAACACCAACAGCCCTATACCCGGTTTTTTGCGATGCAAGAGGCTGATATCTCGGTGCCGCGCTTTGACGGTGGCCCTGCGCAGCGGATGTTTCGCGCGGCCTATATGGGCACGGACGCCGCGATTGTATTGCCCTATGATCCTAAAACAGATCGGGTGCTGCTGGTGGAGCAATTTCGTTTTGGCCCATTTTTACGCGATGACCCAAACCCTTGGTTGATAGAGCCTATCGCGGGGCGCATTGATCCAAGCGAAACCCCTGAAGCCGCGGCTATACGCGAGACGCAAGAAGAAGCCGGTCTGATCTTGCGTGCCCTGCATCAGGTGCACAGCGGCTACAGCTCGCCAGGCAGCAGTACTGACTACTTTAATATCTACGTGGGCATAACCGATATTGGCGACGATGCCGCTATTTTGGGCGGGTTAGAAGATGAATCTGAGGATATCCAAGGCCATATTATGCCCTTTGATGATTTCTTGGCTTTGCTTAAATTGGGCCAACTCCCGGTCGTGCCTTTGGCTGTCGCGGGCTATTGGTTGGCACTTAATCGTGATGAATTGCGCAACAATTCTTGAGATTCTCCGCTTAGGGGACTAGGAAGATAAAAAGAAAAGGGCTTGCAATGACGACTATCTACTCGGATCTGGCTGCGGCCGTGGGCAATACACCTTTGATCAGGCTGAATGCCGCAAGTGAGGCTACGGGCTGCGAAATCCTGGGCAAAGCAGAATTTATGAACCCAGGTCAATCGGTTAAAGATCGTGCGGCGCTTTATATCATCAATGCCGCAGTGGCGTCTGGTGCGCTTAAGCCGGGCGGGACGATTGTTGAGGGCACGGCTGGCAATACCGGCATTGGTTTGGCCTTGGTGGGTGCCTCGATGGGCTTTCGCACTGTGATTGTGGTCCCTGAGACCCAGAGCCAAGAGAAAAAAGATATGCTACGGCTTGCGGGGGCTGAATTGGTTGAAGTGCCAGCCGCCCCCTACAAAAACCCGAATAACTATGTGCGCTATTCCGAGCGTTTGGCGAAAGAGCTGGCCAAGACCGAGCTGCATGGCGCAATTTGGGCCAATCAATTCGACAATACTGCCAACAGGCAGGCCCATATTGAAACCACAGCGCCGGAAATTTGGGCCCAAACCGACGGCAAAGTGGATGGTTTCATCTGTGCCGCAGGCTCAGGTGGCACGGTTGCCGGCATGGGGATGTATTTGCAGCCTAAGGGTGTGAAAGTGGGATTGGCCGATCCAGATGGTGCGGCATTGCACAGTTTTTACACCACTGGCGTTTTGACCTCCTCCGGCGCATCTATCAGCGAGGGCATTGGGCAAGGGCGGATCACCAAAAATCTGGAAAGCTTCACCCCGGATATGTCCTACAATATCTCTGATGCTGAGGCTTTGCCCTATGTGTTTGATCTGCTGCGCAACGAAGGTCTTGTCTTGGGCGGATCTTCAGGAATTAACATTGCTGGCGCCGTGCGTATGGCCCGCGATATGGGCCCCGGTAATATGATCGTGACAATCTTATGCGACTACGGAACTCGTTATCAATCAAAACTCTTTAACCCTGATTTCCTGCGCTCAAAAGGATTTGATGTGCCAGAATGGATGGAGACCAGCCGTGATATTAAAACAGTTTATGAAACTTCCTAAGCTCGCACTTGTCCTATGCTTATGCCTTTGGGGCATGGCAGGGGTCGCACAAAGCACGTATGGGACGTCTCCTGATTATGACCGCTGGGCTGCGACCGCCTCTATAGCCCAAAATACGCTTGAAAGTGGCGCAGCTAACGAAGCTTTTTTGACAAAACTGCGCGAAAAACTGGCGCTGCGCCGGGCTGATTTTGTAGCGGCGCAAGATGCTAATACTGTTCGGCTCAATACCTTGAAAACGCAACTCTCCGCCTTGGGTCCAGTGCCAGAAGAGGGCAGTGAGCCTGAGGATATCGCGAGCCGTCGCACCACGTTAAAAAGCGAAATCGAGACTTTGAATGCACCACGCATTCGCGCCAAAGAAGCATTTGAGCGCGCCGAGGGATTGATCCGCGAAATTGATGCGGCCCTTTCGGCCCAGCAAGCTGCAATTTTGATGCGTCTTGGCCCGTCACCCTTGGATGTCCGCATTTGGCCCTCAGCAATGGGGCAGCTTACCGAAGCGCTTCAGGTCGTGATTGGCAGTGTCTCAGCCGCTTGGAACACACCGGTGGTGCGTGAGGAAATCCGCGATAATCTCCCTGTCATCTTATCGCTTTTGCTGGCTGCGGGTTTGTTGATGACCCAAGGTCGCCGTTGGATGGTGCATGTTTCACTCACCTTCAATCGTGCTGAAAGCCCATATGCCAATAAATTCGCCTCCTATCTGCGCTCTTTGGGACAGTTGGCGATTGTGATTTTGAGCCTGCATCTTTTAGCCCGTGCTTGGGACATCTCACGTCTACATGGCAATGATCTGGCGTTTTTGTTGGAACATGCAGTTTGGATTTTGGCGCCCTTCTTTGGCAGCCGTTGGATGGGAAAACGGCTGTTTCCTTTGGATAGTCTGACCCAAATCCCCGTGCCATTGCAAGCCGGCCTAAGGCCACAAGCGCGCCTCATCACACATTGGCTCGGTTTGATAGTGTCGGTTCAAGTTTTCATGGGGTACTTGCGAGATGCCGGTGACTTTAACAACGGCACGATTGCGGTTTATTCGTTCATATTGGTGTTGATTGCATCTGTCGCCACATTCCGCCTTGGAATGATGATTTGGAAAAGCACCGCAGGTGCAGCTGACGATCAATCGATTGCCAAATCGACAAATCGGTTGATCACGCGCCTTGGCCAAGCCATGGTAGTTGTTTCGGTGATATCTTTGGGACTGGCTGTGGTTGGCTACTCGGATGCGGCCGATGCGCTTTTGTTTTCCAGCTTGTTTTCTGCAGGATTGCTGGCGGTACTTTTTGTGACATTTGAGTCCGTGCGTGACCTCTGCGGGATGCTGGCGTCGGATGAGGCTTTGGGCCATGATGGCCTCACGGCGGTTGTCATCAACGCGACCCTGATTTTGATGTCTCTGCCCGTTTTTGCTCTGATTTGGGGTGCGCGGGTGTCGCAGCTTACCGAGCTTTGGACCCAATTTAAAACGGGTGTAACACTAGGTGATGTACAGCTTTCCCCTGGTGCAGTGCTCGAATTGATCATTGTGTTTGGCATTGGCCTGTTGTTCACACGGCTAATTCAACGCACCTTGAAATCGCGCGTTTTGGCCAAGACTAAAGTTGATGCAGGCGGGCAAAATGCCATTGTCTCTGGGATTGGATATCTTGGTATCTTCATCGCGGCCCTGACAGCTATTACATCTGCAGGGCTTGATCTGTCGTCACTGGCCATCGTGGCGGGTGCGCTGTCGGTTGGTATTGGTTTTGGGCTGCAAAATATCGTCTCAAACTTCGTGTCAGGTATTATCTTGTTGATCGAACGCCCGATCAGCGTGGGTGACTGGATTGAAGTGGGCGGTAATATGGGGATAGTCAGTAAGATTTCTGTGCGCTCGACCAGTATTCAAACCTTTGACCGCACCGATGTGATCGTGCCCAATGCGGATCTCGTTTCTGGCACAGTGACCAACTACACGCATGGCAGCGCCGTTGGACGCATCATCGTGCCTGTGGGCGTGGCCTACGGCAATGATACCCGCAAGATTGAAGCAATATTGCAGCCCTTGGCTGCGGCTCATCCTATGGTGCTGCTGGATCCTGCTCCGTCTGTGGTGTTTCAGGGTTTTGGCGCAGACTCCCTCAACTTCGAGATCCGGGCCTTACTGCGCGATATCAACTATGGGCTTGCTGTTAAATCTGAGCTCAACCATCAGATTGCTGAGACCTTCGCGGAACAGGGTATTGAAATCCCATTCGCTCAGCGTGATATTTGGATCCGCAATCCCGAAGCCCTAGGCATGATTTTGCCCGAGAGCAGCTCATAACAGGTGCGGGTTTCCCCCTAAACCACGCTATCATGCGCCGCTACGATCGGCGCCGCAAAAAACCATCATTTAGGCTCTTGAAACCCAGGCCACAGTCTCTTAAACCGCCCCTAACGGACAGGTGGCCGAGTGGTCGAAGGCGCACGCCTGGAAAGTGTGTAGGCGGGGAACTGTCTCCAGGGTTCGAATCCCTGTCTGTCCGCCAAAATAATCAACTAATAATTTGATTTTGTTATATAAAATTTACGCTTTGGTGCGATAACGTA
>Ga0209712_10001028_pt1 | contig 24133 bp, 18 predicted proteins | sample ArcOceMetagenome_FD_187443 | JGI IMG/M metagenome (GOLD analysis project Ga0209712, IMG submission 187443) | Marine eukaryotic phytoplankton communities from Arctic Ocean - Arctic Ocean - Greenland ARC118M Metagenome (SPAdes) (version 2) | ecosystem: Environmental > Aquatic > Marine > Oceanic...
GCACAGGGGCATTTTGGGAGGGGGTGGATGTACGAGGTGATGATTTGACTTGTGTGTTAATTGATAAATTACCTTTTGCTTCACCAGATGATCCGTTATTGCAGGCAAGGATCGAAGATTGCCGGAAAAGTGGCGGCAACCCTTTTGTACAATTACAAATTCCTCAAGCCGCTATTGCTTTAAAACAGGGGGCAGGGCGCTTGATCCGTGATGAAACTGATAAAGGTGTGTTGGTTATTTGTGATAATCGTTTGGTTACCAAAGACTATGGCAAAATCTTTATGGGGAGTTTGCCAGACATGCGCCGCACCCGAGACTTACAAAAAGCAGTGGACTTTTTACAAGACATTCACAGTGACAAAGATGAAGTTGAGACTCAATCATGAATATTTTAATAATCGATACTGCTACAGAGGCCTGTTCAGTTGCCCTTGAGGTCAATAAACACGTTTTCAATCGTTTCGAAGTCTGTCCACAGCAACACAGTCAACGCATATTGCCGATGATTGATGATGTGTTAAAAGAGGCGAGTGTGACACTGCAAGACTTGGACTATTTGGCTTTTGGACGAGGCCCTGGAAGCTTTACTGGAGTACGTATTGCGACTGGCGTGATGCAGGGGTTAGCCCTAGGTACCGGTCATAAAGTGCTCGGCATATCAACATTAGCTGCAATGGCACAACAAGCTTATATGCAAAATAAGAGTGAACAGGTGTGTGCAGCAATAGATGCGCGTATGTCAGAAGTGTATTTTGGTCAATATCAACTTAAACAAAATGTCATGGCATTGATTGGGGAAGAGCAAGTGATACCCCCAGAGGAAGCATCAGTATTACTCAATAGTAACGTTGAAATGGCTGGCGTTGGAACTGGGTGGCAGGCATACCCAGAATTAAACGTGGCAGCCAATGTTGATGTGTTAACCGGTATTTTATATCCTAATGCTGTGTATATGTTGCCCTTAGCTAAGGCTTTGATTGCCGCTGGTCATGCTGTTGAAGTGGAAGATATCCAACCGGTTTATTTGCGTGACAAAGTGACCTGGAAAAAACTGCCTGGAAGAGCGTAAATATTGAATAGAACAATCTAGGAAATCTGGAACAATTCTTGTATCTATTTGATGTTGTAGGTTTATAAACTATTGTTTCTACAGATTAGGAAAAGTTGTTGAGTATAGAGTCACTATCTTCATTAAAAGCATCTGATATTGCCCGTTCGTCACGGGACAAGCCCCGTGAGCTAAAGTTAGACAAAATCCAAGATGATAATTTAGTCAATGCTCAAGCATCTATTATTCGCAGTGGTGACAGTCAGACATTTGAAAAAGCAGCATCTTTTAAACAACACACTTCCTCACTGTCTAGCAATAGCTTAAATGAAAAGTCAGCTATTGCGGCTTATCAAAGTATGGATAAAGAGCAGCAACGTCAGGGTATTCAATTATTATTGGGTGTCGACACCTTCGTTTGATCTATTCTTCGTTCTAATAGTTATAAAAATAAAAGCAAAATTCAGTAGCTGTTCAGTTACTATAAATAAAATAACAGTTAAATTTATCCTGTTTAATCTATCTGAGGGAATTATGAATATTCGTATATGTACTTTATTAGTCGCCTTGTTTCTGTTCGGCTGTTCAACTTTTCCAGACAAGCTTCAACTTAATGATCCTACCCAGTTAATTACTTATGAGGATGCTGCATCAAAGTCTGAAGAGGTCAAAGGTAAGATGCTACGTTGGGGAGGAGCTATAGCAAAAGTCGAAAATAAACCTGATTCCACAGTTTTTGAAATGGTTTATTATCCGTTAAACGGTTATGGTCGGCCAATTTCAAGTGAAGAAAGTATGGGGCGTTATCGTATTGTTGTTAGCGGTTTTATGGATCCTATGGTCTATCAAGTGGGACGTTTGATGACATTTACCGGACAGCTTAATGGTTTAGAAAAAGGCTTAGTAGGTGAACACGAATATGTGTTTCCGACCGCCACCGTTGAGGCTTATTATTTGTGGAAAAACGTGCAGCGAATTGATGTCAGTGGTGTGCATGTATGGCCATCTCGATATTGGTATGGACATTATCCGCGCCCTTATCACAGAAGTTTAATTATTCGCGGCTCAAGTGAAAATAGCAGTCATAGGGTCCAGTCAACACGTCCAAGTAGGGCGCCAAATTACTCTAAACCTGTCAGTGTAAAAAGAACTGAACAATAACGGATATATTTTGCCAAGCAGGCAAAAAATCGCTGGTTAAGCGGCAATGCATTGCCGCTTTTTTGTGTTTAAATAGGAAAGTACGTGCAACAAGCCCTTGAATTCCCTCTTGCCAACATTACTCTTCACGCTATTGGGTATGGAGATCCTACCAAACCTATGATTTTGGCACTGCATGGTTGGTTAGATAACGCAGTAAGTTTTCAGCCTGTTGCTGAGTACATCACTGATTATTATATTTTGGCGCTAGACATTACTGGTCATGGATTGTCTTCACACCGAAGCGATGGAGCTCACTACCACCTTATTGATTTTGCTTACGATTTACATGAATTGGTAGATTCACAAGGTTGGCAGCCATTTATATTGATGGGTCACTCTATGGGTGGGATCATTTCAACTATTTATGCTAGTTGTTTTCCTGAATATGTGAGTAAACTTATTTCAATTGAGTCGTTCGGGCCTATGACCAAAGATACGCAAAGCAGCCCAATTCAACTTAGGGACTCGATTCTTAGCAGATTAAAAACCCAACAAAGTGAAGCTAAACATCCAAGCAGTATCCAAAGAACTATTGAAGCCAGAGCAAAGATCGGGGATATTAAATTAGAGTCAGCTAGATTATTGATAACTCGAAATATTCGCGAGGAAAACAAACAATTATTATTTAACACTGATAGGCGTTTGCGAACCTTTTCATCACTTAGAATGACAGAGCCACAAGCAGAAGCTTTTATGCGTAATATCCAATGTCCCACTTTGGTCATAACGGGCGATAAAGGATACGAATCAATGCGAACCACTGTACAAAAGAGGCTGGACTGGGTTGAAAATTTAACTACGGCAGAATGTGAGGGGCATCATCATTTGCATATGGACAATCCCCAGCCAGTCGCCAATAAGATTATTGTATTTTTAAACTGAATATGAACGGGTCTTAGTTGTTAATCAATTGTTGATTTATTTTTGAAGACGCTTTAGGTAGAATCTATTGTGATTTAATATCTTATTATAATAATACGTTAGTTTTTGCACCCTTATCAAGGGGCCCGCTTAAAACCGACAGCTTGGAGGCACAGTGGAAAAAATCTGGTTGAAAAATTATGACCCTAGGGTTCCTGTCGATATCGATCCTGATCGTTATTCATCAATAGTCGACATTTTTGAACAATCCATTGAAAAATATTCAGATAATGTCAGTTACATCAATATGGGGAAAAGTATTACTTTTGCCGAGTTGGATGAGCTTTCTCGTGACTTCGCTGCATATTTACAACATTCGGGGCTGAAAAAAGGTGATGCGGTGGCCATTATGATGCCTAACCTTATCCAATACCCCGTGGCTTTATTCGGCATACTTCGCGCAGGTATGACAGTGGTAAATGTTAATCCTTTATACACCCCAAGAGAGTTACAACATCAATTAACAGACTCAAACGCAAAAGCTATTGTTATTGTTGAAAATTTTGCCTGTACTTTGAGTGAGGTAATTAATAATACCGCTTTAGAAACCGTGTTAATAACTTCTGTAGGTGACATGTTATCACCTCTGAAAAAAGTCATCACAAACCTCGTACTTAAACACGTAAAAAAAATGGTCCCTGCTTATGACTTACCCAACGCGATAAGTTTTTTAAAGGCAGTAAAGCAAGGTCATAGACAACTTTACCAGCGTCCTGAGGTGACTGGCGAAGATTTGGCTTTTTTGCAATATACAGGTGGCACAACAGGTTTGTCTAAAGGGGCTATGCTAACTCATAGAAATATAGTGGCGAATTTGGAGCAAACTTCGACAATCCTAGAAAACGAAGTTGAAATGGGTAAAGAGTTAATAGTTACGGCTTTACCTTTGTATCATATCTTTGCTTTGCAAGGTAATTGCCTGACATTTGTTAAATTTGGTTGTCCTAATTTATTGATCACAAATCCACGTGATATGCCTGGTTTTGTGGCCGAGTTAGCCAAGTATCCATTCACAGTTATAACGGGTGTAAATACATTATTTAATGGATTGCTCAACACTCCTGGCTTTGCTGATTTAGATTTTAGTGGATTAAAATTTGCCTTAGGTGGTGGTGCTGCTATCCAGAGAACTGTTGCTGAACGTTGGCAAAAAGTAACTGGACTTGTTTTGCTTGAAGGTTATGGATTAACCGAATGCTGCCCAACTGTGACTATCAATCCACCACAACTTCAAGCCTATAAAGGCTCAATTGGTATGCCCATTCCTTCGACTGATATAAAACTGGTGGACGAAGATGGAAACGAAGTTCCCATGGGAGATGCCGGTGAGATGTTAGTTAAGGGGCCGCAGGTGATGAAAGGTTACCTTAATAGGCCTGATGCAACGGATGAAATGATAGTCGATGGTTGGTTAGCTACTGGCGATATAGCGACATGTGATACAGATGGTTACTTTTATATTGTTGATCGCAAGAAAGATATGATTTTAGTGTCGGGTTTTAATGTCTTTCCAAATGAAATCGAGGAAGTCGCTGCTATGCACGATGACGTTGTAGAGGCTGCTGCAATTGGTGTGCCCCACGAGGTCTCTGGCGAAATTGTTAAGTTGGTAATAGTGAGTAAAAACCAAGAGCTTTCAGAGAAAGACATGATTGATCATTGTCGTAAACACCTTACGGGTTATAAAATACCAAAAATAGTTGAGTTCACAAACGAGCTTCCTAAAAGTAATGTTGGTAAGATACTGCGCAGAGAATTAAGAGATAAATAGCCCAACCGTTTACATTTATGTAAAAAGCCGGCATTAGCCGGTTTTTTTTATGGTTCTTGTTACCACTAATTTGGAAATCCATGCAATACAACTTTATAACCAGTAATCAAGCACTCGCAGATTTTTGTCAACAAGCCAGTCAGGTAGAAGCCATTGCCGTTGATACCGAATTTGTTCGCACAAGAACTTTATATCCTCAGCTGGGGCTTATCCAGATTTATGATGGAAAACAATGTGTATTGGTTGACCCTTTAGCGATTGATGATTTTTCAAGTTTAACCGAGTTACTAACAAACCCAAATGTGGTAAAAGTATTGCATTCTTGCTCTGAGGATTTAGAAACTTTTTGGCATGCATTTAAAGTCATGCCTAGTCCAATTTTTGATAGCCAGTTTGCTGCTAGCATAGTCGGTATGGGACCAGCTTTAGGGTATGCCAAGTTAGTAGAAATAATGCTTGATGTGATAGTCGACAAAGGCGAGTCACGCACTGATTGGTTAGCTCGACCTTTACGTGATGAACAGTGTGATTATGCAGCTAAAGATGTGCTGTACCTGTTTCAACTATATCCAGAGCTTAAAGCCCGTGTAGAAGCACAAAATAAACTCTCGTGGGTGTTCGCTGAAATTGCCCATTTATCAGCAAAGAAACAAACATCAATACCACTAGATTCAGTGTATTTAACAATTAAAAATAACTGGAAACTATCAAATAAAGCAGTATTTATTTTAAAAAAGTTGGCTGCTTGGCGCATCTCTACCGCAAGGCTGCGAGATATGGCTTTAAACTTTGTGGTGCGTGAAGAAAATTTAGTCTCTATTGCTATGCTACAACCATCAAGTAAAAATGAATTACGCGCAATTCAAGGAATGAATTCTCACGAAGTGAGGATCCACGGTGATGTGTTATTGGCTATAGTCGCTGATTGTCAAAAAGTAAGCGAAGAGACTTACCCGCCAATGGTAAAGCGATTAAATGATATTGAAAACTATAAAAACACTGTCGCTAGCGTTAAAAAATTATGTATTAGCATTGCCGAAAAGTATGACATTCCACCAGAATTGGTTGGTTCTAAAAAACAGATAAATCAATTGCTTAAGTGGTGCTGGTTCAATCAAGATGAAACTCGAGATATGGGATTGCAACCTGATTTATTGAGTAGTTGGAGACGGGCACTTTTTGTTAATGAACTCGTGAAAATTGAGGCTCTAAATTTGTCGAGTGAATTGCTTGAGGAACACTTATAATGTTGTGTGCGGTTTATAAGAGCAGCAAAAAACAAGAAACTTATTTGTACGTGCCAGGCAGAGACGACTTTTCTAAGGTTCCGGAGGCTTTGTTAAAAACATTTGGTGCCCCAATATTTATAATGATTATGCCCCTTAAAAAAGACCGTGAACTAGCAAGAGTGGATATTGATAAGTTGCGAACTGAGCTCAAAATACAGGGCTTTTATTTACAGCTCCCCCCTGCGACTGAAAACTTACTAAAAACGCATTTACAACAGCAGAACACAGATTAATGTCTATAAAAAATAGCGGGCTCTTATTATTTATTCTAATACTTTTAGTCAGTCAAAACCTGAGTGCAAAACCTACCTTTGAACAATATTTGGCTGACCTTAAGATACAAGCCTTTGAACAAGGTTATACCACTGATTTTGTTGACCAAGTGTTTGCAGATGTCAGTTACCATAAAAAAGTTGTCACAGCTGATAAAAATCAGCCAGAAACGAAATTAACATTAGATAAATACTTAGCTACCCGTGTACCTGATTGGAAAGTTAAAAAAGCCGTTGATTTAATGGCGCAGCATCAAGTGTTATTAGACCAAGTAGAACAACAGTTCGGAGTTCAAAAGCGTTTTATCGTGGCGCTGTGGGGCAACGAAAGTAACTTTGGCAATATTATGGGCAAACACTCGGTGATTAATTCATTAGTGACGTTGGCATACGAAGGAAGGCGAGAAGCTCTTTTTAAAAAACAGTTATTTGCCGCCTTAAAAATCCTTCAACAAGGACATGTTGAACTTGAACAATTTGTCGGCTCATGGGCGGGTGCTATGGGGCAGAGCCAATTTATGCCGACTTCCTTTTTAGACTATGCAATAGACTTTGATAACGATGGTCGAAAAGATATATGGAACAGTAAAGCTGATGTATTTGCATCTATCGCTAATTTTTTAAAGTCAGAAGGTTGGAGTAATCAAATTACATGGGGGCGTCAAGTTACAGTACCTGACAATTTTGATTTTAGTTTGACGGGCCTTAAATCTTCATCAAAGCGTTTGCTATCAGGCTGGCAGGCCTTGGACGTTAGGCGTTATGATGGTGGAAATTTACCCAACTTGCCTATCAAAGCATCATTGATCGCCCCTGACGGTGAAACAGGGCGTATCTACTTGGTTTACGAGAACTTCCATACATTAATGAGGTGGAATCGTTCGAGTTATTTTGGGGTATCGGTAAGCTATCTATCTGATCGCATTCGAAAAGGATCCTGAAGCCTTGTTTGAATATAAACATATTGATAGTGAGTGCAAAAAAATTGATTTGCCAGTAGGTAAAGTAGTCTGTGTTGGGCGTAATTATCTGCAGCACATAAAAGAATTAGATAATGATGTACCAAGTACCCCCTTGTTGTTTAATAAACCTTCAACGGCTTTAGTGCCGCTCAATAGTCCTGTTGTGATACCTAAAAATTTAGGTCCTTGCCACAACGAATTAGAAGTGGCTGTATTAATTAAGACCAGACTCTGCCAAACCTCGATAAAAGACGCAGAGGCAGCAATCTGGGGGGTTGGTTTAGGTTTAGATTTGACTTTAAGGGAAGTGCAAAACGCATTAAAAAAGCAAGGGCATCCATGGGAACGCGCAAAAGCATTTGATTGTAGCTGTCCTATGTCGCAATTTATCGCTAAAGAACAACTAGACAATTTATCCAATATAGACTTCAGTTTGAGTGTGAATAATGAATTAAGACAGCAGGGTAATAGTCAAGAGATGTTGTTCCCTATATTAAAACTACTAGTCAATATTTCAAATACCTTTACTCTTCTGCCTGGAGATATAGTGATGACAGGGACACCAAAAGGTGTGGCAGCTTTATTAGTTGATGATCATATAACAATAGAATTAAATGGGCACTTTTCAATCAGGACATATGTTGTATAAATAATGAGATTTTCATTTGAGGTTATAACAGACCCAGTTAATCAATTATTTTCTGTGGAGATTTTGTCAATATTCAAGATGTATTTGATGGTGAACATACGATAAGAACTGTCGTAAAATTGGTAGGAAAATAAACTGAAAAATCTTGTGATGAATAGCACTCAATTAAAAGTTTTCTGCTTTAACCCAAAAATAGCAAAGCTGTTGGAAATCAACCAAAAGAACGATTGGCTTGGTAATCTAATATCGCTATGATCATCACACTCAATCTCTTTATCTATAATGTAATGGAAAGTCTAGGCCTAAAGATATTGTTGTTGATTAAAAATTTTGTAACACCAAGCAATGCTTTGGTTGTAGTTTCATAAAGTATGAGAAGAACATAGATGATTAATAAATATAGGTACTGTCATGGATAAGTATTGGGAAACGACCCCCCTTGAAAATATGACTGAAAAACAATGGGAAGGTATTTGCGATGGTTGTGCCAAATGTTGTTTGCACAAGTTCATCGATGATGACGCAGTCTCTGAAGCAGCACCTACAAGCCATATTCAACAAGGTGAAAAGATTCATTACACTAATATTGCATGCGGATTACTGAACACCAAAACGTGTGCGTGTACACAATACGCTGAGCGAACCATACTGGTTCCAGAATGTGTCAAACTGACCAAAGACAATCTACAAGACATCTTTTTTATGCCTCACAGTTGCAGTTATCGTAGACTTTACGAGGATAGGGGATTGCCCACTTGGCACCCACTGCTAAATAAAGGCAAAAAATCAGTTATGCATAAAGCAGGCATGTCCGTAAGGGGCAAGACTGTTGCTGATCATGATGTTGATTTAGAGCAGTTTGAAGACTATATTGCAATGTGGCCAATGGAAGATTTAGATTAGAATTTTGAGCTACGAGCTATTGTTGAGCCACAACCGAATAATTAGCATTATGCCCTACACCTTTATTATCTATTCGGGACTTTCTTGATTGAAAAATGACTAACTGATATCACCAGAATTGTCTGTGGCACCAAAATATTCTGCGGTGATCTGTGAAAAACACTTATTTCATGAATTATTACAGTAATAGATGTAATCCATACGCTTGAGCATTTAGATTACATCTCATAAAACCTAAAACAAAGATGATTGAATCAGTCCCAATAGTGTGTATTAACTGTTTTTATCAAAATGTTCAAAATCGATTTCTTCGCTCTTTATCCCAGCATCGGGATCGTTATACACTTCAATATCTAGTTCGTTCTCACTTTTGCCCACTATGCAGGCCACCATGCAGTCGCCTGTGACATTAACGGCTGTGCGGGTCATATCTAACAACCTATCCACGCCAATGATAAGAGCAATACCTTCCACTGGTAAATTAACTTGTTGTAACACCATAGCAAGCATAATAAGACCTACACCTGGGACACCAGCGGTCCCGATAGAAGCAAGTGTTGCAGTCAAGATGACCATCATATAATCACTCAAGCTTAAATCAACTGCGTAAACTTGGGCGATAAATACAGTCGCAACACCTTGCATGATAGCGGTGCCATCCATGTTAACCGTAGAGCCAAGGGGAACCGTAAAAGAAGCGACAGAACGTTTGACACCAAGCTTTTTAATCGCTGTTTCCATTGTTATCGGTAACGTTGCGCTACTGCTCGAAGTGCTAAAAGCAAATAGGGCGGCATCACGCATTTTTCTAAGCAACATTAATGGGCTTAAGCCGCTTAGAGCTTTTAAAATTATAGGGTAGGAAACAAACGCGTGAATTAACAACACAAATACAACCAGTAAAAAATACTTGATTAGACTGGCAATAGTGTCAAAACCTATGGTAGCAAATAACTTGGCCATTAAGGCAAATACGCCATAAGGTGCAAGATTCATTAAGATAGTAACAAGCTTCATAATAACAGTACTCAAGTCTTCAAACACTGCCGTCAATCTTTTACCAGTATCGCCTGTCATAGCCATGGCGATACCAAAAAACACTGCAAACACAATAATCTGTAACATGTTGCCTTGGGCCATCGCATTAATAGGATTGGTTGGCATCATATTAATGATGATTTGCCCTAGTGAAGGTGCTTCTTTTGCAACATAACTGGACTCAGTCGTCAGATTTAAGCCTTCACCGGGTGCCACTAATAATGCTAATGAAACGGCCAAGCTAATAGCAACGGCAGTAGTACCTACGTACAAAAGTATGGATTTACCCCCTAATCGACCCAACTTAGAAGGGTCAGACAAACTCGATGTGCCACATACTAAAGAAACAAAAACTAAAGGTACAACTAGCATTTTTAAGCTGGCGATAAAGATACTTCCGACTATATTAAATATACCTTCGACTAAAAGCGCATACGTTGAAATATGCATGCCCAATACACTAAAAGAAAAATCTCCACTATCATCAAACAACCATTGTAATAAAGCTCCGATAATTATTCCGGTTATCATGCCGATAAAGATCCGAGCGGTCAGTCCGAGTTTTTTTGAAACGGGTTTTTGTGATGATGAGTGTGTTGATGTGGTCATGTAAATCCTAAGCTTTATTATTGTTAAAAGTCGCGGGTATTAGTGCTGTTGAATTTGGTTATCTTGTATAACCTAATCCTAGGTTAGCAAGATTGTTGGTCAAGCTAAACTGTTAAAATGAATTTGCCATCACAATATGGCTCATGTGTATAGGAAAGCTTTATGATTTCACGTTTAAGAACGTTATTTGGATTTTTGGCTGTGGTTAGCCTTTTCTCATGTGGAGGGGGAGGTAGTATCTCCCGTGACGACACTCCTGTCGATAATGGCGGTGGATCTGGTTTGGTTACCATCAGTATGCAATTGGCGCTTACCGATGCTGATGGGCAACCATCGACGTCCCTAAGTGAGTCCACTCCCTTAACGCTCACTGCAACTGCAACAGACTCGAATGGTGATCCCGTTACTGATACTTTGGTTACTTATACTTTTCAGCCTGAAGGTTTGGCTATTTTCGGTAATGATTCAGGTACAGCCTCTACAGATGCTATCGGAGTGGCAACGATTGGAATATTGGTGGGTGAAAATTCTGGTGCGGGTGAAGTCATTGCCACCCTCAGTTCTGGAGAAACGGCCACTACTACCTTCAACTCTGCAGGGACTATTCAAATAGGTGAACAACCTGCTTCATTGGACTTATTTGGTAGCTCCACCCAACTAGCATCAGGTGGCTCAGACGAGATTGAGCTAATTGCTTTAGTGAAAGATGCCAATAACGTATTACTTGAAGGCGTAGATGTGACCTTTTCGGCCAATGAAGGCGCGAGTTTGCAAATTATACAGGGGGTCACAGCTGCTGACGGTACTGCTAGAGCCATTTTAACCACTCAGAATAACTCTGATAACCGCACGATTGAGGTAACAGCTCGCGCAGCCACCTATTCGCAAATCTTTAACATCGAAGTGGTAGGAACGGGAATAGCCGTTAATGGTTCCCCTTCTGTTATCTTAGGATCAACATCAGAGTTTACTATTTTTCTATCAGATTCGGACGGTGATGGTATAGCCAACCAATTAGTACAAATTAGTTCTCTGAATGGGAATGAGCTTGAACCATCTGAGCTGGTTACTGATCAAGAAGGGCAAGTTGCGGTTTACTTCACCGCAGATAATTCCGGGGTAGATGTAATTACTGCTCAGGCTTTAAATGCTACTGGGGTTTTAAATATCAGTGTTCAGCAAGATCAGTTTAGTTTTACCAGCGCTTCAGAAGATGATATTCCTTTAGGGGAACTGAGTACCTTGGAGGTAACTTGGTTAAAAGAAAATAGTCCCTTCGCCAATGGTGCCATCACCCTGACGACCACTAGAGGTTCGTTGTCTAATGTCAATGTAACGACTGGAATAGATGGAAAAACAAACTTTCAAATACTCTCAAACAACGCAGGTAAATCCGTTGTCTCTGCGCAGGGAATTGATACTAACGGTAACATTGTTAATGCTCGAACTGAAATTGAGTTTATAGCAATAGATGTTGATAATATCATATTGTCTGCAAGTCCAAATTCTATAGGACCAGCAGGTCAAAAAAGTACAATAACAGCTGTACTTCGAGACGCTGCAGGCAATTTAGTGAAGGGGAAAACTGTTAATTTTAATGCCGACGATGTCAGTGGTGGTGAAATATCGCCTGCATCTGCAGTTACTGACAGTAATGGTTTAGCTTCAACTGTCTACACATCGTTAAATGTGACCACAGAGAATGGCATTACAATAACCGCGACAGAGCCCAATTCTGGTATTGATAAAAGTATTGAACTGACAGTAGCCAACAGAGCTCAATTTATTTCAATTGGGACAGGAAATGTAATTGAGGCACCAGATGAAACTAGTTATCTGAAAAAGTTTACTGTTTTTGTTACGGATGCAAATTCAAACCCTGTGAGCGATGTTGAGTTAAGTGTTACCGGAACCCCTGTAAAGTATACGGAACTTCTTGAACCCAATGCTGAGCCCGTCGACCCTAATTATCAAGTTATTCGTCCTGCTTTTTATAAAGGATACTGGGCTCCATTTCCAAATCTTGACGATTTTGAGTTCTGGATTGCAGTTCGCACTATTGGATGTGCAAACGAGGATGTGGATGGTGATGGTATTGAAGATCCTAATGAGAATTTAAATGGTGATGACGGTTTAACTCCTGTTAACATTGTGTCGATTGATGGTGATATTGTTACAAATGAAAATGGTCAAGCTATTATTGAATTAAGATATGCAAAATCCTTTGCAGCTTGGGGAGAAATTAAAATAACTGCAAGTGCCCCAGTATCAGGCAGCGAGTCACAAGCCAGTCAATTTTTCACACTATCTGCATCCGCAGCAGACTTGCGTTTGGAAACGACCCCACCAAACAGCAACCCGTTTGGAACTGGACTAAACCCAGTTGAAGACCCAAGTACCCCTGGCACTTTTATAGATGATGGCGCAAATCTTACATGCGATAATGCTTTGTAAATTATGTGTTTACCAGCCCAACAATTATTGGGCTGGTAAATAAGTTTTCTAAAATGTATTAGACTTGCTGAAAAGGGTAAACTGACCCTAATTCTAACAATTGTGTGAGTTCATCCAAAGCCGTTCTAGACTCAATCAATAACTGAGGATCACTTAAATCATTTACATGTAAAGTGTCGCGATAGTGTTTATCTACCCAAGTATTTAAACGCTCAAACTGCCTATCGTTTATTAAGGTACTTTGATTCACTGCAGCATATTCATTTTCGGTTATGGCTACTCTTAACCGCAAACAGGCTGGGCCTCCCCCGTTACGCATACTTTCTTTCACATCATGGTAGTACACTTGTTTGATCGGTGTATTTTGTGCAACCAGTTTTGTTAAATAGGCCGCTACTGCAGGGTTTTCTTTACAGTTGGTCGGCGCAATAATGGCCATGTCACCATTGGCCAGTGTGATAATTTGAGTGTTAAACAAATAACTTTTTATAGCGTCTTGCACACTCACTTCATCAGTTTTAACACAAATTAAGTGCAGGTCATCACCCACAAATTTTTGTTTTATTTCTGCTATTGCTTGTGATGATTGATAGAAAGCTTGTTCGTGATAGAACAATACATTTTGATTACCTACAGCGATGACATCATTATGAAACACACCTTGGTCAATTAAATCTGGGTTTTGTTGCACATACACCACATTCTCATCACTCAGTCCGTGTAACCTCACTACCGCCTGACTCGCCTCTAATGTCTGACGGGCAGGGAATTTTTTAGGTGCGGGTTTACTTGTATCAAAAGCATGGCGTCCGTAAACAAAAATTTCGAGACCTTTTTTGCCATAATCGTTACAAAGGCGGGTGTGGTTAGCCGCGCCTTCATCACCAAAATGTTCGTTATCTGGTAAGTGCGGATGATGGGAAAAGTATTTTTTGTTGGCAAAGGTTGCTTGCAGAATTCTACCTGTAACCTGAGGCTCTAGTGAACGATGGTATTTATTCGTCAAGTTTGCCGGAGTGAAGTGAATTTTTTTATCGCTTGTATCAGCACTAGGTGAGACAGTCGCTGCATTGGCAGTCCACATGCTTGAAGCTGAGCAACATGCTTGAAAAATAGCCGGTGCCTGTTTTGCAGCCATGGTTAAAACGTTGGCATCGGTTCCGCTGAAGCCTAATCTACGAAGCGAAGCAATGTCAGGGCGCTCCTGCGGCGCCAGAACACCCTGAACCATACCAAGGTCAGCTAGGGCCTTCATTTTCTTTAGACCTTGCTTAGCGGCCTGTTTAGGACTGCTTGAAGCGCTCGCATTATTTAGTGATGCTACGTTACCATATGATAACCCCGCATAATTATGTGTTGGTCCTACTAGTCCATCAAAATTGGCTTCAAACTGTTTCATTTAAACCTCTCCTATTTTTATTTTTCAATGACAATTGGGTAATGTAAACCCGATATATATTGTCTGAAATCGCTTTTAAAAAACCATTATGTGAGCATTATACTGTTTTAGTTTGTTATGCCAATCGAGCTGTTCGAAAAGTGAGCAACATGAGCTTCTGAAAAAAAAGAATATTAGATAAGTATGAAGAAGAACTTGTTTTCTATTCATTTTGTCGATATATGTTAAAAAGCATTTTTAAGAGATAAACGTGAACTTGCGTTTGTCTAACTAATAAATACCTGTAAAATCAAAGGTTAAAACCAATTTATGGCAAAGCATCTAGTCATTGTCGAATCACCGGCAAAGGCAAAAACGATTAATAAATATCTCGGCAAAGATTTTATAGTTAAATCTAGTGTCGGTCACGTTCGGGATCTTCCTCACAAGGCTGTGGGCAAAGTTGCGCCTAAAAAACCAGCAAAAGAGCTCAAACTTCTCTCCGATAAAAAGCGTCAAACTTATTTACGCGATTATGAATATAAAAAACTTGTTGATCGTATGGGTATCGATCCTAAAAATGATTGGCATGCACATTATGATGTGCTTGAAGGCAAGGAAAAAGTGGTTAACGAACTCAAGAAGTTGGCAAAAAATGCTGACACTGTCTATCTCGCAACGGATTTGGACAGGGAAGGGGAGGCCATTGCTTGGCACTTACGTGAATTGATTGATGAACCTGGTAAAGATTTTCAACGAGTAGTGTTTAATGAAATCACTAAAAATGCCATACAAGAAGCTTTTGCTCACCCTGGAAAACTAAATGTTGAGCGAGTCAATGCGCAACAAGCGAGACGTTTTTTAGACCGAGTCGTGGGCTTCATGGTGTCACCATTGTTGTGGAAAAAAGTCGCAAGGGGGTTGTCTGCGGGACGTGTTCAATCAGTCGCGGTGCGTTTAGTTGTCGACCGTGAACGAGAGATAAAAGCCTTTGTACCAGAGGAGTTTTGGGATCTGCATGCAGATTTGAATACTGTAAAACAAGAAACTTTACGCATGCAAGTTGTCAAAGAGAATAGCTCTGCATTTAAACCGGTAAATAAAGTTCAAATTGATAAGGCGTTAAGTTTCTTACAAAACGCTAGTTATCAAGTGGTAAGTCGCGAGTCTAGGCCAACCCAAAGTAAACCCTCGGCGCCTCTTATCACTTCTACGTTGCAGCAAGCAGCCAGTACTCGTTTGGGCTTTGGTGTTAAGAAAACCATGATGATGGCTCAGCGCTTGTACGAGGCGGGTCATATTACCTATATGCGAACTGACTCTACGCATTTAGGTAAAGAAGCGGTTGATGGCTGTCGCGCATATATTACCGATAATTTTGGCGATAATTATTTACCAGAAAACCCCATTAAGTATGGCAGTAAAGAAGGTGCACAAGAAGCGCACGAAGCCATTCGTCCTTCAAATGTATTACTCAAATCTGAATCTATAAGTGATGTAGAGCGTGATGCTCAGCGCTTGTATGAATTGATTTGGCGTCAATTTGTTGCATGTCAAATGACTCCAGCTAAATATGATGCTAGTACCATTAGAGTCAAAGCCGGTGATTTTGAATTGACTGCGAAAGGTCGTGTATTAAAGTTTGATGGTTGGACAAAAGTACAAAACCCTCAGCGTAAAAAAGGTGAAGAAGATTTATTACTACCCGATGTCAAAGAAGGCGAAAATTTAGAACTTAAAATCTTGGAGCCTAAGCAACATTTTACCAAGCCTGTGGCGCGTTTTAATGAAGCATCCTTGGTAAAAGAATTAGAAAAAAGAGGTATTGGTCGTCCTTCCACTTACGCCAGTATTATCTCTACCATTCAAGATAGAGGTTATGCCAGAATTGAAAACAAACGATTCTATGCGGAAAAAATGGGTGAGATAGTTAATGACCGTTTGATGGAAAATTTTGACGATTTAATCAGTTATGATTTTACAGCAAATATGGAACTACAGCTGGACGCAGTAGCAGAAGGGAAAGCTTCATGGAAAGGGGTACTAAACGAGTTTTATGAGGATTTCGAGAAAAAACTAGTCGTTGCTGAAAAGTCGCCTGAAGAAGGGGGTATGCGCTTAAATCAAGCTGTACCTACAGATATTTCTTGTAATAAATGTGAACGTCCGATGAATGTTCGTACGGCCAGTACTGGTGTGTTTTTAGGATGTTCTGGTTACAGCTTGCCTCCTAAAGAGCGATGCACAGGTACCATGAATTTGACCTCTGGTGATGAAGTTATCAAGGTTGAGGATGAAGAAGAGTTAGAAACTGAAGTATTACGCTCTAAACGTCGTTGTGACCTCTGTGGTACGGCCATGGATAGTTATTTGGTTGACGAGTCTCGTAAGTTACACGTTTGTGGTAATACGCCTACATGTGAAGGGATTTATGTTGAAAAAGGTACCTTCAAGATAAAAGGGTATGAAGGGCCTCTTATTGAATGTGACAAGTGTCAGTCCAATATGGAATTAAAAAGTGGTCGTTTTGGTAAGTATTTTGGCTGTACTAATGAAGAGTGTAAAAATACCCGTAAGTTACTTCGAAATGGGGAAGCTGCGCCACCTAAAGAAGATCCCACTGACCTACCTGAGTTGGAATGCACAAAGTCTGATGCACATTTTGTACTTAGAGATGGTGCATCTGGTATCTTTTTAGCCGCTCATAATTTTCCTAAATCAAGAGAAACTCGTGCCCCTAAAGTAGAGGAACTTGCTACATTTAGAGATAGGATTTCGCCAAAGTTTTATTATTTGGCAGACGCGCCCGCCAAAGATCCTGATGGGAGTCCAGCTATTATTCGTTACAGCCGTAAAACTAAACAGCAATATGTGATGTCAGAAAATGATGAAAGTAAAGCAACAGGATGGTCTGCATGGTTTACTGACGGTAAATGGTTAGAGGAGGATAAGCGAAAAAAACCTAAAAAATGATTTAGGTTCTTACTCATTCTTTTACGGCAGCTTTTGGCTGCCGTTATATTTTAAACTTAATCAAATGGCATTCAATTATGGCTCTCTCTTTACAAGAACAACTACTGAAAGCTGGTTTAACCAATAAGAAAAAAGCAAACCAAGTGCGCCAACAAAAAAATAAACAAGTCAAAGCGCAAAAAAATCATAATATAGTACAAACTAACGAAGCAAAACTAGCCGCTGAGAAAATAGCGGAAGCCAAAAAAACCAAAGACAGGCAGCTCAATCAAAAAACTAAGCAAGAAGCTGAGAAAAGAGCACTTGGGGCACAAATTAAACAGCTGATTGAAGCCAATAAACAACATAAATTTGGTGGAGTCGGTCGTAAAGAAGAAGTGGCTTGCAACTTTACCGATGGTACGTTGATCAAACGAATGTATGTCAGCCAAACCACTCAAAAACAAATCAGTCAAGGCAAGCTGGCAATCGTTAAGTTAAATGATGGTTATGAGTTAGTACCTATGCCTGTCGCCAATAAAATCGCTGAGCGAGATGAAGCAAGTGTGGTATACCGCGCCGATAATATTAGTGACGTGGATCTAAAAAGTAGTGAGGATGATGATTGGTATGCAGATTATGATATTCCAGATGATCTGAATTGGTAGGCTGATTAACCATTTTAAATAGCCTGTTCAGTATGTTGCCGGATAACTTGCTAACAGTAAGACACGATTATCATCAGCAAGTTGTTCCAATTTAACTCCAAATCCCCACAAATGATGTAAGTGCTTAAGCACTGCTTCGCTACTTTTCGCCAATGGAATTGCATTTTGCGGAATGTAGCGAAGGGTTAAAGAACGATCACCACGGGCGTCTACATTATATACTTGTATGTTGGGCTCAATATTACTTAGGTTGTACTGAGCAGAAAGTTTGTCTCTGATGTCTTGGTAACCTAGATCATCATGAATAGCCGAGATACAAATGTGTGATTCATGTTCATCATCTTCCACAGCAAATAGTTTAAAGTCACGAATGATTTTTGGTGATAAGAATTGACTAATAAAACTCTCATCCTTAAAGTTTTGCATGGCAAAATTTACAGTTTCCAACCAGTTTTCACCTGCAATTTCTGGCAGCCAGCGTTTATCTTCCTCGGTGGGGTATTGGCATACACGTTTAATATCCATAAACATGTTAAAACCCAGGGCATAAGGGTTGATCCCTGAATAATTGGGACTGTTGTAATCCGGTTGTGCCACTACACTGGTATGGCTGTGTAAAAACTCAATAATAAAACGGTCAGTAACTTTGCCTTCGTCATACAGGTGATTAAGTATGTGATAATGCCAAAAACAGGCCCAACCCTCATTCATAACTTGGGTCTGTTTTTGAGGGTAAAAATACTGGGAAATTTTACGCACAATTCGCACTAATTCTCGCTGCCACGGTTCCAATAAAGGAGCATTTTTTTCAATAAAGTACAGCAGGTTCTCTTGAGGTTCAGGAGGAAACCGCACGTTTTTCTCAGGATCCTTTAATTTTGCCTCAGGTAAGGTACGCCATAAATCATTGACCTGAGATTGTAGGTAAGTTTCTCTATCCTGTTGTCGCTCTCGTTCTTCTTGCATTGATATTTTTTGTGGTCGTTTGTAGCGGTCTACACCAAAATTCTTTAAGGCATGACAAGAGTCCATTATATCTTCGACTTTAGATACACCATATTTTAGCTCACATTTGGTCAGATAATTCTTGGCAAATAGTAGGTAATCAACAATCGATCCTGCATCAGTCCAAGCTTTAAATAAGTAATTATTTTTAAAAAAGGAATTATGTCCATAACAAGCGTGGGCTATTACAAGAGCCTGCATTGTTATTGTATTTTCTTCCATCAAATAGGCTATGCATGGTTCAGAGTTAATTACTATTTCATAAGCTAGGCCCATTTGGCCACGACGGTAATTCTGTTCGGTTTGAACAAACTTTTTACCAAAAGACCAATGGGTATAATTGAGCGGCATGCCATTACTGGCATAAGCATCCATCATTTGTTCAGCAGTGATCACTTCGATTTGGTTTGGGTAGGTTTTAAGTCCGTAATGTTTGGCAACACGGTCAATTTCCTGCTCATACTGTTCTAGTAACCCAAACGTCCAGTCAGGACCATCACTTAAGGGCACCGATTTATTGTTTTTAGCCATGTTACATTACTCCTTTTTATTTGTTAATACTCTTATGGAATAGCTCTCTGAATACGGGATAAATATCTTTGACATCACGAATATGCTTAATTGAAAGATTTAGGTGAATGGCGCTTAATTGCTTGTATTCTTCCCACAAACTTTGATGTTTGCGTTGAGTAATTTCAATATAGGTAAAATAACGTACTATGTGCAGCAGATGCTGGTGTAAGATTTGTTTACATTTAGGCGAATCGTCTACCCAGTTGTCGCCATCCGAAGCCTGTGCTGCATAGATATTCCAGTCACTACTGGGGAATCGCTCGGTTATAATGTCTTGCATCAGTTTGAGTGCGCTGGAGACTATAGTGCCACCAGTTTCTTGGGAGTAAAAAAAGTCGTGTTCGTCGACCTCCTTGGCTTCTGTGTGGTGACGGATATAAATTACCTCAACATTTTTATAGCTACGGGTTAGAAACAGATAAAGTAAAATATAGAAACGTTTTGCTAAATCTTTTGTAGCTTGATCCATAGATCCAGATACATCCATTAAACAAAACATTACCGCTTTACTGGTGGAAATGGGGCGATTTTCGAAATTTCTAAAACGTAGATCAAAGGTATCTATAAAAGGCACTTTAGAGATCCGTTTTTTGAGATCTAAAATTTTATTTTTTAGATCTACAATTTCTATTTGGTGGTCAGTAGCGCAAAGTTTAAGCCTAAGTAATTCTTTTTCCAATTCAGCCAGTAAACATTTTTTACTGGCTGTCATAGCAATACGCCGGGCGATCGAGCCTTTAAGTGTTCTTACAACATCTAAATTACTTGGTACACCGTCAGACACAAAACCAGCTCTATAAGTTTGGTATTGGACAAGTTTGTTGAGCTGATTTTTTTGTAAATTGGGTAGTGCTAAATCTTCAAATAGTAAGTCTAAATATTCATTTTTGGAGATATGAAAGATAAATTCATCCTCGCCTTCACCAGAGTCACTGGCTTCACCCTCACTGCTTCCCTTGCCAAAGCTCTCCTTTGGTCGATTGACCTTGTCACCGCGACTAAAATGGTCATTACCGGGATGCACCTTTTCTTGTTTACCCCCTTTAATCGTATGAAAAAAAGGCTCAGACACATCTCGGCCTGGGATACTAATTTTTTCGCCATTGTCAATATCTGTTACGCTACGTCTACTGACAGAGTCAGCAACCGATTGTTTAATTTGTTCTTTATAACGGCGCAAAAAACGCTGCCTGTTAAGCGTGCTTTTACCTTTACTATTTAGACGTCTATCAATAAATTGAGCCATACTAAATCGCCTCAGTTTAATAATCTCGTAATTAAGACGATTTTCTTACGCGTAAATACCATTCACACAAGAGCCGAACTTGTTTCTGGGTATAACCTTTTTCTGTCATTCGAACGACAAAATCCTCATGTTTCTTCTGATCATCAGCAGAACCTTTGGTATTGAAGGAAATAACGGGCAATAAATCTTCTGTACTAGAAAACATTTTTTTTTCAATTACGGTACGTAACTTCTCATAACTGGTCCATGAAGGATTGTGCCCTTTATGATTAGCGCGAGCTCGTAATACAAAATTGACGATCTCATTACGAAAATCTTTGGGATTACTAATACCTGCTGGTTTTTCAATTTTTTCCAGCTCTCCGTTTAAGGCTTCGCGGTCAAACAGCTGGCCGGTCTCAGGATCACGATATTCTTGATCCTGTATCCAAAAGTCAGCATAGGTCACATAGCGGTCAAATAAGTTCTGTCCATATTCAGAATATGACTCTAAATAAGCTGTTTGGATCTCTTTACCAATAAACTCTACATATTTAGGGATCAAATAGCCCTTTAGGTATTCTTTATATTTATCTGCCAACTCAGATGGGAATTGTTCTCGTTCAATTTGACGCTCTAGTACATAAAATAAATGTACAGGGTTGGCTGCTACTTCTAGCTGATCAAAGTTAAATACCCGTGATAAAATTTTAAAGGCAAAACGAGTGGATAAACCCTGCATGCCTTCATCTACTCCTGCATAATCCCTGTACTCTTGATAGGACTTGGCTTTTGGATCTGTATCTTTAAGACTTTCACCATCGTACACCCGCATTTTTGAGTAGGTACTAGAGTTTTCTGGCTCGGTTAAACGCGACAATACACTAAATTTTGCCAAAGCCTCTAGAGTATCGGGTGCACATGGTGCGGCCGACAGCTGACTACTTGCCAGTAACTTACGGTAGATACGAACCTCCTCAGACACACGTAAACAATAAGGTACTTTTACAATATACACTCTGTCTAAAAAAGCTTCGTTGTTCTTGTTGTTCCTAAACGTTTGCCATTCAGACTCATTTGAGTGAGCCAGAATAATCCCGTCAAAGGGTAGGGCTGAGAAACCTTCGGTCGGATTATAATTTCCTTCTTGAGTGGCTGTCAGTAGTGGGTGTAAGACCTTAATTGGCGCCTTAAACATTTCTACAAATTCCATCATGCCCTGATTGGCTTTACATAGAGAGCCAGAATATGAATATGCATCAGGGTCATTTTGTGCGTAGTGTTCAAGTTTACGAATATCTACTTTACCCACCAAGGCCGATATATCCTGATTATTTTCATCGCCGGGTTCAGTTTTAGCGATGCCTACCTGATCCAAAATTGAAGGGTAGACTTTAACCACTTTAAATTGACTAATATCGCCATTAATTTCGTGTAGACGTTTTCTGACCCAAGGCGACATAATAGACTTGAGGTAGCGATTGGGGATCCCATATTCTTTCTGCAAAATTCCACCGTCTTCGTTTGCATCAAACAGGCATAGGGGGTGATCATTAACCGGTGAACCTTTGAGCACATAGATAGGCTGTTTTTGCATTAAGTCTTTTAGTTTTTCAGCTAAAGATGACTTACCGCCACCAACTGGACCAAGCAAATATAATATTTGTTTTTTCTCTTCTAAACCCTGCGATGAATGCCGCAGGTAGGACACAATTTGCTCAATAGACTCTTCCATACCATAAAAGTCATCAAAGGCCGGATACATGGCAATAATACGATTGGAGAATATACGACTTAATGCAGGATGTTTTGAGGTATCAACCATCTCAGCATCGCCAATAGCCATTAAGAGTCGCTCTGCAGCACTCGCATACGCGCTTGTGTTTTTTTTACAGATATCCAAGAACTCATTAACGCTGAATTCTTCTTCTTTGTGTTGCTCGTATCGTTGCTGGAAATGATCAAAAATCTCCATAACTAACTCCTGCAAGAAAAAATTCGTAGGTCATACTATAATATTAGACCCTTATTAATAATTTTGTGTGGCACATCAAGATTGATAATAAAAATATTTCGATTAGCTTAATAACGTCTAGAAGTTTTTTTGTGGGCGCTAAGAAAATCCAAATATGAAGGTATAGACGAGAACCTTGAATTAGTTAATGCTTTGAACCATGAAAGACAATTATAATGCAAACGACTGCAGTAAAAAATATGATCCTAAATTTTAGTGGGGTAGATTCAAAATCTATTTTAAGAGTTTTGGACTTCACTTCCCAGATATCTATTCTTAGATCAATCGACTTTTATGAACCAACATATCCAGTGCACAATACTAAAAGCTGCCAACTAAATGTAGCTGGCATTAAAGCCTCTATTGCTAGGCGTTTAAGGTAAGAAAAAAACCAGCCCCCAGGATTGAGAAAAACGCATAGAGAAATTTTGGAGAGTAAGCTTTATTTAAAACTGACCCTATTCATTTTGCGGAACCAAGTTAACTGCCCAGTATGGTAAGGGGTAACGATAAGGCACCATTGTCTGTTTGACCGACAAGCCAAATAATTGCACTCAAGCCACCTAATGTTGTTATGTACCACAAAACAGAAACAATTTGGGCATAACGGTTAAGCGGTAGTAGCTCACTTAAGTGTCGATGTTTGTATTCAAAGAATATTTCAATACTACCAATAGCGAGTAGAAAACCTAATAATGCTAGACCAAAGTAATAACTGATGAAAACACCAAACGTTGCCCCCAGCCCACAAGCGACTATACCTACCCGAGAGTTAATTGAAAACGCGATACTTTTAAGCACATGCCCACCGTCTAAAGGTAATACTGGTAACATATTAAATAAATTGAGCAGCGCATTAAATACGGCTAAACCTGCGAGTATTTCTAAATCGGTTATCCAGTACCCCACTAAACAGGCAACAGAGAGTATCAAGCCAAAAAATGGCCCCATGATTGAAATAAAAACATCCTGCCATCGTGTATTAATCTTGCCATCGCTTAACGCCAAGCCTCCTATAAAAGGAATAAGATAAATACCTTTTGTCTTCAACCCAAAGTACTTCATCGCCCTGATATGACCGTATTCATGGAAGACAAGGCAAAGTATCAGGGCAATGGCAAACTCAATAGAGAATAACCAGCTATAAGCAGCCAAACTGCCTGCAGCAAACAGCACCTTTATGACCTTGGCACTTTTAA